>Ga0134093_1001270_pt1 | contig 24928 bp, 28 predicted proteins | sample 4_1taG_FD_94452 | JGI IMG/M metagenome (GOLD analysis project Ga0134093, IMG submission 94452) | Switchgrass degrading microbial communities from high solid loading bioreactors in New Hampshire, USA - 4_13_20_68_A1 metaG | ecosystem: Engineered > Bioreactor > Semi-continuous > Anaerobic >...
CCTATACACGACCTTAAAGGGCATATGCCATAGCGGGTTTGATTTTAGCTGAACTAAAAGACGTTGCCCTTTAAGATACATGAGGAGTGGTTCCTAAAAATCCTACAAAAACTTGACGCGGTCACTGGGGAATTTGGGATTGCTGAAAACACCTGTTTATGGCAAAATAAACATGGACAAAGTTGCGAAATAAATTGGCCTATTTAGGTATCTTAGACATATAGGTTACCGCTCAGAACATTAAAGAGATATCCAATAAGCTTTAGCATAAACAGCTTGTATGAAAGGGTGATTTTAATAAATTATGAAGGAAGTCAGTACGGAGACTCTATTTAAAAAAAGGATCGACAACATAGGACTAAAAACAATAAAAACTCCAGAAGATATCATCCTCCAATTTAATACAAAAGAAATAGACGTAGACTGGTCGTTTGCAAAATACAAGCCATCAGATACTGGGAAATGGACTCACGGTTATCACAGATATCCTGCTAAATTTATTCCACAATTGGTTGAAAAGTTAATCGATGAATATGTTCCTCAGAAGTGTGCTCATATTAATGACCCCTTCATGGGATGTGGGACCACAATTGTCACTGCAGTTTCTAGAGGATTTAAGGCGAGCGGAACTGATATTAATAAAATTGCTTATCTTATTACAAAAGTAAAATCAACGCCTATAGAACCCGAATATCTCAATAAAAAAATTGAGCAACTTTTATTTAAAATAGAACTCTTAAATGAAACACAGATGAATCTATATGATAAAGTGGAACCATTAATACCTCAAAAATACATTGATAAGATTAACTATTGGTTTTCAGAAAAAGCGAAAAATGATCTTGGGAAAATATTGAGACTTATCTACGAAGAAGATGACCGAATTATTCGAGATTTTTTTCTTGTAGCTTTCAGCCATATTTTGAAGAATTGTTCAATGTGGCTACAAGGAAGCACAAAACCTACAAAAGATTTTAAAAAAAGGCCAACTAATCCCTATATTGCCTTACGCAGACATTTAGTGAAAATGTATAAAGGAAATAATGACTTTTATAAAGTTTTTCCTCATAATATAATAAAAAACATAGATGATTATTTAAATATTAAAGTAGGAGATGCCAAAGAGCAACCTGTATCAGACAATTCTGTTGATTTAATAGTAACCTCTAGTCCTTATGTAACAAGTTATGAATATGCAGACTTACACCAATTATCTACCATATGGCTGGAATTGGCGGATGACTTAACAGAATATAAAAGGAACTTTATCGGTACATCTTACAGAAGATACGAAAATAAAGAACCAAAAAGCTTAATCGCTAGAGATATTATCAATAAATTATCGGAAAAAAGCAACAAAATAGCAAAAGAAGTTGAGTCTTTTTTTATTGATATGGAAGAAGTTTTTGACGAAAGTTTTAGAATTTTAAAAAAAGGTGGCAGGTGTTGCTACGTTATAGGGAATACTAGATTGAGAGGAGTTGATATATTGAATGCTGAAGTATTTGCTGAAAGTTTACAATATTCAGGTTTCAAACTTGACAGGATAATTAAGAGAGAAATACCATCTAAAATACTTCCACAAAAAAGAGATAAAAAAACAGGTAGATTTGCACGTAACGACGAAGCTGACACCGAAGCCTATCCTATAGAGTATATTATTGTTGGTTTAAAGGAGTAAAAATATGAAGAAATGTAAAAACAATAAAAATATGAGATTCACATTCGAGAACGTAAAAGCCATATATGAAAAAATGAAAAATAATGCGATAGAAGAAGATAAAGGAGATGCATACAAACATATTTCAGAAATATTGAAAGAAGTAAAGGAGGACCATAGGAAATATTGGGAGGAAAACAAAACACCCAAGAAGGATCACGAGCAAAGTTGGAGAGCTTTTAAAGGTAAAAATTTTGAAAAGCTGGTCCAATACATTATTGAAGAAGAAATAAAGAACTTGGGGTTAAAAGTTATTAATGGTAATCAATTAGAAAGAAGAAGTGAAAATTTGTCTCCAGAATTGGACAGGGTTAAACGAAATTTGCTAGTAGATTACGGTGAATTTGGATCACATCTTCCAGATATTGATCTTGTTATTTATGACCCCACAGATTGCAAGGTTATTGCTGTTATTTCAAGTAAGATAACTCTGAGAGAAAGGATTACTCAGACAGGATATTGGAAACTCAAGTTATCAAAAGGACCAAACACAAAAGACATTAAGGTATATTTCGTAACTCCTGATGAGGATAAAACATTAAAAGAGAAAAAACCAGCTAAAAAGGGTAGAGCAATAGTGGAAACAGACTTAGATGGTACTTATGTTTTGACAGAAGAAGAAATCGATGAAAGCGAAAAAGTTAAATCTTTTGGGCACTTTATAGATGATTTTAAAAAGCTTATTAAAAAGCAAAATAATATTTATAAATATTAACACATTTTTAGCTCAATTTTGTGTTAATGTTTACTTTTGTTGATCACGTTGCTTAATTTTATATAAATATTCACAAATTTTATTATAAAACTATATAAATAGCTCTTAAAAAGCTGTTTGATATATAAAGCTAATTCTTGCTACAGTAGCACTTAGCGGTCTTTACTTTTTGTGTTTTTTATGGAGGTTTTGTTCTCGTTCCTTTGTGACCATAGCTTGTCTGATGCTCAAGCTAAAGTAGTTTTGAGCTTAAACTGCTCGGTTAAGCCTGAATAAAAAAAGATGATAGCTACGCTTTTAAGCGAACCATCTAAAACGCCACCAAACGACGCGGATCGAAGTTAAAGGTAAAATCATACCTTAAGGGTTAAAGGAAAAGGAAAGCGAGTGAGGGCTGTTCTCGAAGGGTTGGCGAGGAATAAAAGTTATACGATACAGCCGTGCGACAAAAAGCGGGAAAGAAAAACGAGGCTTACGGGTTAACCGAAGGGTTAACATGAGCGGGTCGTTTAAGCATGCTCGTGCAAACGGGTGCTGCAGGGCGTTTTTTGCCTTAGCCTGTTTTTGTATAATATTTATATAATAAAAGTAAGATCTCGAACTACCACGACTCGAGGAGCGGCGGTAAAATGAAAAAGAAGATCGTTTTGCTTTTAAGCGCGGCGTTGGCGGTGTGTTTGGTCTACTACGCAGCAACGGGGGTCTCGAAAACGAAAGAATTTACGATCCGCGTTGTTGGCACCGAGGGCATGAAGGCCCAGGGAGTAATTTCTGTTTCCCGCAAAAATAAGGAAAAAGAGGAAATGATCGACGTAACGATCCCGTGGGAGAAAAAAGTAGAGGCCGACAGGGTGTCCGCCGGGTTTCAAAAGAAAGCGGAAAACGGGTTGCTGAAAGTGCAGTTGCTCGACGAAAAGGGAGAGGTGATACGCGAGTCCGAAACGAGCGTAAAGTTCGGGATAGCGCACGTCGTTTACGATTAACCACGTCGGGACGTTAACCGACGTCTTGTCGTCCTCGTCTATTTCAATCACACCCGCTTTTGCGTACGGTTAATTTCCTTCGCCCTTATTTACCTTGGACAGGTTGCCGAGCGCTTTTTCGCACTCTTTGACCAGTTCCCTTCCTGCCACTCGCAACCTCGCTGTTAAGCTCTTCCTATCTCCCCTGTCCCACCTTCTTGGAACGGAAAGCTTTTGGGCAAGTGCCCTTAAAAAAAGATAACTCAGGCTCGTCGTAGGCTTCTCGTGCTATAACCTGTGCAGCCCTCACGCACGCCTTCGCGCTTTCCATGATCTCGCCCGGAAGGTTACCCGTGTCGTTGTTATCGGGCACCTTAATCAAATAAGCCCCGGGCGATTTTATTTTGTCTGAGTTGTTTTTCGCGTATATCCAAAAAGCCGTTACGAGCTCCGGATCTTTCCCCCCTTATCGCCTCGATCAAACTCCCGGTTGCGGACTTCAAGGACTTCAAAGGGAAGCCCGCAAGGCGGAGGCTCAACATGGAGACATACTTGCCGATCTCCCGCGGCGGAATGCTCTTTTTTCGATTTTTTCTTCATTATTCCCTTCTGGATAGATAGACTATATATTATATACATCTATCAATCTATCTACGGCGCCATCTTTTGAACCATTTTTGTGGTTAGGTTTAAAAATCTCCTCGTTGAAGGTCACCCCGGTACTCGCCTTTTTACGTACTTGAACAGTGGCAAGACCAGCCTTTTCTATTTCTTCCTGTATCTTTTTTTGGTTTTTCTTATGTATTCCTAAGGCTTTAAGAATGTCATTGCCCTTGACTTTTACAGTCTTTTTATTACCAAAGACAGATTTATGTAAGACGATAATTAAGAAAAATCATTGACCTGCTATCAATATCAGGTGTCAAAAGAATATTTATTGTCCCACTAATAAACTTTAATAACTGTTCATGTTCAAAAACGACCTTAATGGGGTGACAATTAAGTACACCCAGAGTACTTATTTTTCCTCCTCCTCCGTCCCCAATGTCCCAACGACTTCCGTTTCCTCATCGACAGACTCAGGAATAAGTGCCGTAGTAGTACTTATTTTTTCTTCCGCTGGCGCCAGCCCCGCGATTACGGCGCCCTGCCGCAGGTAAAGCTCGCCCTTCTCCCGTATCCTTTCGCCGGAGGCTTCCCGTATGTATCTGGACACTTCCGCCACTTCGGCGATTTAGGCGGCAAGCTCGTCGTCGCCTTTGTCTTTTCTTCTCTTTCTCTTGGTCGCCCCGGTTCCCTTAACCATTTAGACCGCCTTTTCTTTGGCGAGCGTTATCTTTTTCGTCCTCTGGAAAATTCACTTATAAAGGAAAGCCATTCGTCCTTTTGCTTCGTAGTGAGGCCGTAAAAGATGGGCCTTCTTTTGTTCACGTTTTCCGCCCGCTTGATCTGCGTCGGGATGACCGACTCAAACACATCGGCCCCGAACGTCTGCCCTACGACGATCTCCAAGGACCGGTGCAGGTTGTACCTCTTGTCGAGGCCGACTATCAGGTACCCGACGAGCTCGGGCAGGTAAGACATCCTGAAACGCCTTGCCGACGCTATCATCGCCATCAGGTTCTGCATTCCCATGATCGCGTGCTTGCTCAAAGAGATCGGCACCAAAACGCCGTCGGCGGCGACGAGCGCGTTTTGCGTGAAAAGGCCCAGGTTCGGCGGCGTGTCTATCACCGTCAGCGAATACTGGTCAGCGAGCTGGTTTAACGCCAGAGATAGCCTCATCGCACCGTCCATCTCGCCCGCGAGCCTGTGGACGAAAGGCTCCGTAGAAATAGATGTAGGGATAAGGTGTATATTTTTAAAACGGGTTTTTAAGATGGCATATCTCGAAATAGCAAGCTCCTGCGTTTTTTCGGTCCCTTCCAAAAAGTGCTGGACGGATATCTTTACGTCGGCCAGGTCTGTGCCCAGGGCTTCCGTAGCGTTTGCCTGCGGGTCTATGTCCACGACGAGCACGGGCTTTTCTCTGTACTCTTCAGGCAAGATTTCGGGGTCGTTTTTCTGAAGCCACGTTACTACCTAGGCGATCGCTAAAACCGTGGTGGTTTTAGCGATCCCGACTTTGTGGTTGGCGACGGTTATTATCACGATAACACCCCCTCCTATTAAGAAAAAACGCAACCCAAACATACCACAATGTAAGGATGTCAAGTGGGATAAAATAAAAACCCAGCGCCGAAACGCTGGGGTTTATTTTGCGCCTTTCGATCAGGCTTAATCCTTTAGAGGTCTTTTAAGGCCTTCACCCCGCCCGCCCTTCGGCGTATTCTTCTATGGTCTTGGTGCACCCTTCCTCATACTCCCTTAAGGCGTGCTCGGCCAGAACGTCAAAAGGACTCTTTGCCGGGCTATCCGCAACTGGTTGTCTTTTGGATCGTACCTGAAGAACACGGTATCACCCGCGCCCACACCTAAAGCCTTTCTCATGTCCTTCGGCAGGGTAACGCGGCCCTTGTCGTCTATCCTCGCAGCCGCTTCTTTTATGCTGGCCATGTCCTGTTCCTCCCTTTGTGGGAAAGTCCCACTTGCCGTATGCCCCAATTATGCCCCCATAACTGCACTTTTCGTTGAGGCTTTTATGGCTTTGTCTTAGGTGGCCTGCGAACGCTCAGGTTGGTTATCGAAGCGGCGCCGCTCTTTAAGGGCCGCGGGGTTTTTGGTTTTAGGGGCTTGACGCCAGGGCCTTTGTATGTATAATTGTTATTAAACAACTTTTACAATTGAAGGGAGGTCGACAAATATGGTAGTTATTTCAGCCTTCCTGGGCGACAACAAGTACGAGCGCGTCTCGTTCGTGGCCGACGCCGTCGACTTCTACCGGCGCGTGGGCAAAAAGGTGTTTCTCCTGGCCGACGAGGACTCGCTCGGGGTCCTTCCAGGCGCGCGCGTTTTGGCTTGCGGATACGCGGAGGACACCCCCATAGACGTCGCCCTCGAGGCGATGGTCGCGATCAAGGACGTGGACAAGGCCGCGACGATCCTTTCGAGGATGCTCGTGCCGGAAGAGGAGATAAAGAACGCGCGGGAGCCCTTTTGGGAGAGGAGCGCCCGCGGGTGCATCGAGTCTTTGATAAAGACAGCCGCCAGGGCGGAGGCTCACCTGAGGAAGAACGCGTGCCCGCCGTACCTGTCCCTTTCCTCGAGAATAAACCAGATCTTGTGCGACGTAACCCAAAAGAAGTTCGCCGACGAGTCGGATCCCTTCTTGTGGGAGAACTTCGCCGCCGACGACACTATCGAGGCCATGATACTCAGAAACGCCAAAAACACCGCCCTCGGGATACTGTCGGTGGTGAAGTCCCACGTTGACGTGATGTGTGGGATCTCGAGCCGCGAAAGGGTCTCTCCCGTGGAAGGGGACGACTCTCCCGTGGCGATTTATGCGCCGGCCTACGACGCGGACGAACTGACCCTGCTTTTGTCCGTTTTGGGCGTGCGGTTTCCTTCCGCCGTCGTTGCCGTGAGCGAGGCCGACGCGCTAAAGGACGTCGTAAGCGGCCTTAAGCTCGACGTCGTGTGCGCTTCCGTCAGGCCCGTCGCCCAAAGCGACGCCGTGACGTTTGGAAGGTCCACTTTGAGCCTCCCTTACTTCAGGGAAAAGGCGCTCGAGACGACCGGCTTTGAAAGGCTGGTGGCCCTGCCCTACGAGACGCCCGACGCTCTCCCTCCCGGTACGGCCCTGTCCCTCTTCAACGGGAAGTGGCGGGTGGTCGAAACGCCCGTCAAGGCGGTAACCCAGACGAGGCTGACCCTGGGCGATGGGGCCGAAGACGAGGTAATTTCAGACCTCCTGTGCTCCGCGCCAGAAGAAGCCTCGGCCGCGAGCCAGGAGGCCGAGGAGGCGTTGAGTGAGGAGTACTGGATCATACTCGACGATCCGTATTAGCGGAGGCTGGCCCGCCTTTCGGCCGCGGGCTTTTAAGGCGCTTTCTATCACGGGCTGCACAGGTAACTAGCGGAGCTGTCGTTAGACTTGGCGTGCAGGTAGCGGCCCGTCGTGGCCACGGACGCGTGGCCCAACGTGGCCTGCACGAGGTGGATTGGACACCCTGAGGCCCGCCACGTAAAGCAGTTTGATCAGGGTCCTGTTCCGCGCGTTCTTCTCGAGGGCGATCACGCGGTGCACGTCGCCCTCGGTCAGGATGTGTTCGGAGAGCGTGTTTTTGAGCTTGGGGAGCTTGATCGGGGCCGTCACATCAAAGCGCAGGTACCCTATGCAGTGAGCGAAGGCAAAAAGGGACTTGACGGCGGCCACGTCGCGCGCCTTCGTGGCCTGAGCGCGGGCGTCGAGCGAGTCCGAAAACATCTGGACGTCGCCCAACGGCTTGCCGACGAAGGCCGTAAACTTTCCCACGTCGCGCGCGTACGCCTTTTTCGTGTTGTCCGATTTCTCGTACAGCCATATGGCGACGACTTGAGCGTCGCCGTCCGCGCCTCTGACGGCTAAGACTTCCACGTAAAACACCTCCGTAAAACGCGAGATAACGTTACTTTACTGACATTTAAAAAACACATAAAGCCGAGTTTCCTATAAAATAAGGCTGTCATTTACATAGAAAGCTGTGCGCCTTAAGAAACTTTATATTGGCAGTATGTGTGATTGGCTAAGTGCAAATCATATTAGCGGTCTATAAGAAAGGTGATGATAATGTTAAGATATAGAGCTTTAAGAAGTATGTCGTGGGCACTGGCTATTGCAGCAGGAATAACGGCTCTTTGGGCAATTTGGGAAGCTTTTGTTGAAAAAAATATCGAGTTTGTTAGTGTCTTTGCTGGCTCTGCTGCAGTAATTACAGCGGTCATTTCGGCTTTTGCAGCCCTGCGTTCTACGGAATTAACCGAAGAAAAGCTGAAACCTTATCCATATCCCTACATTGACTCTACTAGCAGGCGTGATTTATCCCAATTTAGGATTCGAAATGCAGGTGGAACTGCCGCACATGAAATCTATCCGGAGTGGACTGGAAATTCTATTCCGAAAAGGGACGTAGGCAACGATAGCGCTCCCCTGCTAGCAAATGGAAAAGACAATGCTATAGCGGTGCTCTTGCCGTATGAGAGCGTATCACAGCTATTGGGGTCATCAATGAGTGTTGCCAAACAAGCAGAATCCGAAGGAAGCGAATGGAAAGGATATGTAAATTTTAAGGATTCCCGCGGACGGAAATATAGAATACCATTTTTGCTCGATATAACACACCTTCGCTAGCAAAGGTGTGTTATTCGGATTCTTTTACGACGCCGAAGAACCCAAAACGATGCATGAATTACAACAATTACCTGGCAGAATAAGAGAATTAACCAGGGCAGTAGAATCTTTAAAACCAAATCACCAAATCAATGATAATAATATTATTAAGGATCGTTAAGGAAAATGCGTCGGGGATGGCGACAGGATGAGCGGATTACAGACAACAATAAGGAACTCAATCGAAAAACTGCACGACGTCGGAGACATAACCGAACAGGAATCCGACGAAATATTTTCAGCTGCCTATAACCTATTTAAATATAGATTAAATGCGGATACAGATCTTATTACAGCACTAACATCATGGTACAACGAAGTTTATAACCAACTAAAGAACGGAAAGGACGGAAACTTTGTCAGCACCCTGCCGCTATTCTCTTTAGTCTCTATCGAGCCTGGAATTAACGGCATCGTTGGCAGTTGTTTGAACTTGTTGCCTTGGCATAAAAAAATATGTTACGCAGGACTACCCGCCGGAATTTTACCGATCAGCAGGTTGCCGTGGAAGCCAAAAGGTAAACTGTCGCATTCGTTTGGCGTGGCGGAAGGAATAACGTTGTATCGTACGAACAGGCGGATAAATATAACCACGCTGATATCCAATCGTGCGGCTCTTTTTCAAAAGGTAAATGTCAAAGCAGACTTGAACGAGTATGTAGGCATCGATGCAGAAAGCTCGGCAGCCAAAAACTGGTGGATATATTATTTCAACGAGAAGTGCGGGCTGGGTGGCAATGGAGTTTTTTTACCTTCTTGTCATGATCTGTGGCTCCATGCAATAATGAAAATAACTGAGAGATTTCAAGCTAAACCCTTATTTATAGTGGCATGTGATAATGAAGCCAAAATCTATATTGACAAAGAAAGCTACATAAAAATAAAACCCTATCTCTCTTTTGGTGTCTCTTGTTATAATCCCAAAGAAAGAACATCAGATAATATCTACGATAAGTCCATAATAGATACGGCTGTAAATGAATTAGACTTGAAGTTGAAATTCATATTAGATAAGAAAAGAATTATGGAAATAATTGAACTGGAAGACGGTTGGCTGGAAGACGAGAGATAGATTTGCGAACTACGTAACCGGTACAGCAATGCCGTCCCAAAAACGGTTGACATTATCAGTCATTTTACAAAAAATCCTGACGGTATCGGCCCGAAAAATATGACACGGAAACCCGGCTGTTAAAATGTCATCAGCTACCCACGCCTAAACTCACGGGCTTCCTGCGACGGATCATGATCCTAACTTTTAATTTAAAAACATAAAACTGCGGAAGTGGGGATAGACTTTACATCTTCCACATACGTCGTACTTATCAAGCTTACGTGGACACACATTGACACCGTGCAGGTTGAAGATAGGTGTCACAGAATATAGACTTAAAAACTCCATAAGCGTCTTTTGCTTGTTGTTAACCTAATTTCCCGAGCATTTTATAACTATGAAGACCTAAGAACCTGAAGATAAGCCACTTTGTAGCGTTATTTCCCTTGCAAACCCCCTCATGAATAGTTATAATCATAACTATGAAAGGGGGGGGTTCTGCATGACCTATCGCGTTCATCAGGTGAACAAGAAAACCGGCGTCACCTACGTCTATGAAGCTACCTCATTTTGGGATAAGGAAAAGAGACAGCCGCGCAATAGACAGGTCTGTATAGGTAAGATAGACCCCATGACAGGCGAGTTTGTTCCCTCTAAGCGCCTGAACCAGGTTCAAGCGGCCGTCAGGGATCCGGCCGTCACAGCCACCGCGGTGGTGGTAGGACCGACACTGCTGTTAGATAAGATCACCGCTGAACTCAAACTGGAGGAGATCTTGAAAGCCTCTTTCCCCAAGGCATACAGACAGATCCTATCTATGGCCTACTATATAGCAGCCAGAGGCGGACCCCTCTGCCATTTGCAAGCCTGGAGCAAAAGCCATGCCCATCCCTTCGGCCAGGAGCTGACCAGCCAGCGCAATAGCGAGATCTTGCGCAGCTTAGGAGTTGATGGTCAAAAGACCTTCTTCAAGAGGTGGGCTAAAGAGGTCCTGGAAAATGATTACCTATGTTATGACATCACCTCTGTCTCTTCCTACGGGGAGTTGAACGAATATCTCAAGTACGGCTACAACCGGGACAGGGAGAGCCTGAGGCAGATCAACCTGGCACTTCTCTTCGGCCAGAGAAGCCAGTTGCCCCTCTACTACCACCGGCTACCTGGCAACATCAGTGATGTCAGTACCCTGTCTCACCTTTTAAAGACTTTCAGCTATTTGGAGCTGGCTAAACTGCACCTGGTGTTGGATAAAGGCTTCTACTGCCAGAAAAATGTAGGCCAGCTGTTGACAGCTCGCTATAAATTCATCTTGGCGGTGCCCATCCAACGTAAATGGGTGCAGAACCTGATTGACCAAGCAAGGACAACTATCCAGGACCCGGACAACTATCGCAAGTTGGAGGGGGAAGTTCTCTATGTCCATACCCACCTATACCCCTGGGGTCAAGAACAGCGGCGTTGCTATGTTCACCTTTACTATAATGCCCATGCCCTAGCTGAAGTCACTGATAGCTTTATGGAAGATCTACTGACCTACAGAACAGAGTTGGAGACAGGGCAGTTAGTGAGTAACCATGCAGATGCTTACCAGACCTTCTTCACCGTTAAGGAGACTCCAGTACGGGGTCGCAAAGTGCTTTTTAACAAAGAAGCCATTCAGAAATACCGTAACCGGTATGCTGGCTTCTATGTGCTTCTTACCAACGATATCAAGGATCCGGTGGAAGCCCTGCGGGTTTACCGGGATAAAGACTATGTGGAGAAATGTTTTGACGACCTCAAAAACCAGTTGGATATGAAACGACTCCGCATTCACACCTCCTCGACTATGGATGGCCGACTTTTCGTCCAGTTCATAGCTTCCATTTATATAAGCGCCCTGCGCAAAAAGATGCGCGACGCCGGCTTAACTGAAAAGTACACAGTCCGGGAACTGCTCTTGGAGATGGAGACGTTGATTCAAGTTCGCTATTCGGGCAAGTACGGGCATATCCTCACGGAAGTTACTAAGCCACAGCGTCAAATTATGGAGAGCTTGGGGGTTGACCCGGAGCATAGTTATAATTCTTCGGGAATTTAGGTTGTTAAAGTCCTTGACGAAAAGGATATATGGACTCGAACACGACAGTCAAATTTTTAAATTCTATCGAAAAACAAAAGAATTATCCGGTTCTGAGACGCCCTGTAAGGCATGTACTTTTTTAGAAAGGTATAAAAATACCACCAATGCGTTTAGATTTTAAAAAAGGGGTATTTCTAGTGCGTTAAAATACAAAAGGATACGCATGGTTATCGTATTTTCAAGCCTTTTCGCCAAAATAAGAGAAGCCCATAACCATGCGGGTTTTTAAAATATTCAAACAGGATGGGATATTCAAAATATATGGATGGTAGTCCGATGATGCCTGCAAAAATAACTTAAAGTGCGGAGCAAGGGTGGCCGCCCCAACTCCGCACTCAACAAAGAGATAGATTTATTGTATACATTTATAAATTCCTGCATCACATGCTTTTGCAGGAAGGTAGTTCGTTTAAGATATCTTCAACGTTTCTTCACACTTCTTGCTCTTGCTCTCTCAAGAAATCTTGCCCAGACAATACCGTAGCTTCCGAGCTCTTCCGGAATGGCATTCAGGATGCGTTCTAGAGCCTGTGCCGTTTCGCCAAAGGGATCGCATGCAATACGACGGGCAAGCCTGCGCTGATCTTCAAAACTTCCCCGCAGGATGACATCTTCTATTGCAGGGGCGGATATATCAAGTTCATCATCTATATGGCGATGGATCATCTGCATCACCCTTTTCAAGAAACAATCTGTCAAAAAGAAGATCAGAAATTTGCTTGCATCTTTCTTTAATATATTGCCATGAATTGTAGGGACTGACAACTCCTTTATATATATCGAGATTTACGTCGGTTAGGTCGTAAGGCTTAGCCAAAGCAAGCATTCTTATCAACTGAAAAGACGTTTTTTCGCAACTTTCAGGCTGCGGATAGCATTCATCAAAGCTATCCATTGCATCGAGCACGTCTTCTTTTGACATTCCATCGCAAAGGGCTATAAAGTCAACGTAATCACGGACGGCATTCCTTGTCACGATAAGCCAGGCTTTTATGCGAAGAAGCTCCTTGTCGGTCGGTATCTTGATGCCATTTATGATCTCGATTTCCAGCGGTTTTTTTCTTATCAACTGTCTGATGCCCACATCTATGCCTTTAAATCGCCCCAATATCAACACCGGCGGGCGCAAACGCTTTGTCTTCCATCCCGATAAGGACTCGAGTTTTTCAAGTATTTTTTCGAAATTCTGTTTCAATTCTTCCATGACGTTACCCGCATCGAAAGAGACGCGATGTTTGCGCTTCATAGCTACAGCGCTTCCGCCCACAAGCACGCATCACAGGAAACTGAGAAAGAAGCTTCCCCCACAGCCTGTCCGTTAAGCCGCCATGATTTCTCGATACCAACGAAGTTACTGCTGAGTTTATTATCGCTTCCGGATCAATCGAATGATCCATTCGGAAATCACCAACCATCTGTCCCCTTCAAGGGGTGCGATGATGTTTCTGATCGTCTCATCGCTGAGCTTCAGTCGTTTTCCGTGATCTTTCAAACGGCTGAGCCACGTGAGTGCGTCGCAAATCTCCATAGTGTTAAGAAGTTTGTGTATAGCTCACCGTGCACAGTTCTTAAGAACTGGTCTCGACTGGACCGTATTTCCCCTCCTGATGTACAGCAGCTCATCTTTGACCGAAGAGAATTCCAAAACCGCCCTCTTGCCATATTTTTCGTTCATCTCCTGCGCTACGAGGTAGACGACTTTACTACAAGCTTCTGGGTCTGAAAAGACCTCTATGACTTTTGTCCTCCTCTTGACCTCTTTTATAAACCGCTCAAGGGGATTGGTGGTATATATGGTCTTCCTTATCCCCTCCGGATACTTAAGGTATGTCATTAAGGCCTCGAGATCTGCCTCCCAGGATTTCGTGACCTCCGGTACAACGTGTGCCATCTCTCCTTGAACTCATTGGAAGCTGCTTTGAAACTTGCTTCGTCCTTTTGTCTGTAGATCCTTGTCCCGGTATATTTTAAGGGCATCTACGGCCTTAAAATGCCTTGCTAAGGGGCACACAAAAATCGAGCGGAACTGTCGTTCGGTCTTGCATGCAGATATCGCCCTGTCGTTGCTACCGAAGCATGCCCCAATGTTGCCTGGACCAGATGAATTGGACATCCCCGCTCCAAAGCGTGACTTGCGTGAGCATGCCGAAACCAGTGGGGTGATACGTCAACACCTATACCGGCGCGCTTAGCGGCGCTGCGCACAATGCGCCAGACTTGGGAAGGATCGAGAAAACTGCCTTTATGCGATCTAAATACTGGATCATCCGGACCGCCGTTGCCGCGAATGAAAACCAGATCCTTGTATATATGATTATCAAACACTATGGTCCTTGTCTTGCCCCCTTTTCCGAAAACGGTGATGTAAACACCATTGGTATCGCTTTGAACATCACGCCACGCCAGCCTGCACAATTCAGACACCCGCATGCCCGACAAATAAAAGAGCTTTAACATAACCCTGTTCCTGTCGTCAGGCTCAAGGGCTATCATGCGGGTCACGTCGCTTTCGCATAGGATCCTTTCGCTTAAGGTGTTTTTTACCTTTGGCAGTTTTACTGCAGCCGAGACATCAAAGTGAACGTAACCTATTCTTTTGGCGAAACCAAAAAGCGACTTTATTGCCGCCAAAACTCGTGCCTTTGTGGCGGGCGCACATTCCAAAGTGTCGGCGAAGGCTTGAATATCGCCTATTGTTATCGTGTTTAAAGGTTTGCCGGTAAATGATAAAAATCTTATTATGTCAGTCCCGTAAATCCTTTGGGTACCGGGAGCTTTATCGTAAAGCCACATAGCAAGGACTTGTTGGTCATTGCCGGCCTGTTTGGGTGTTAGGGCAGTAATCATATTTATCACCTTACTACAAAATATAACTATAATATAAACTATATAACAATATATCCATTAATTGCAAAAATAAATACTTATACACCAATAGCTCATTATATTTTATCCCTTGCTTGTATCCGCAAAAATTTTTAAGTTGCCATGTCGACGTGGAAACATTCAGCAGCCTAAAATCCCATCTCAGCGAACACATACTATAGGAATCTATTGAACTATGAGAGACTTTTAAGAAAGGTGGTGTAGATGTGCTTCATCTAACACCTTTCGATCTCGAAACAGGTTTACTATAAGTTTTCCGCTTTGACAATGGACAGCCGATTATCCTTCGCGGCTTTTTAAGGCCTTTGCCCTGCGCGCCGCCTTTTGATAAAAAACTTCGTGGGGTCCTATCATGAACACCAGGCAGGTCTTATCGTCTTCCTGTACTATATAGGCAGCCCGATAAGCCACTCCTTTGAGAGAAAATTCCAGAGCCCTGACTCCTAATAGAGAGCCCTTCAGCTGATGGCCCAAATATGGGTTTTGCTTGAGCGCCAGAATTTCCCTGACGGCTTCTTCGGCTAGTCCCCGTAGCTTTGTCAGGTCTTTTTCAGCGCTCTTTGTCAAATGCAGTTCAAAGTTCATTCGACGTCCAAAGGGATGTCTTTTTCTTTGGCGTACTCTTCTATAGTTCTGGTATGACCTTCCTTATACTCCTTGACAGCTTCTTCAGCTAAGGCGTCAAAAGGACTCACTGCAGGGGCTATCTGCAAACGGTTACTTTGCGGATCATACTTGAAGAACAACGTGTCGCCCGCTTTTACTCCCAAGGCCTTTCTCATGCTCCTGGGCAAAGTAATGCGACCTTTGTCGTCTATTCTTACAGCCACTTCTTTTATGTCAGCCATCTTTTACCCCCCCTAGTGGGAAAATCCCACTAATTAATGGTTTCATTATAGACAACTGACTCTGCCTGTCAAGGGCTGAATATGAATAATAGAATAATAACTGAAGACCTTATTCGTGATAGGAATTTCTCAAACAAAGATTGGCGGAAGCATCATGATCATCCATAGGCTACCCTTTTTACAGGAAAAATGGGCTTGACCCTTTTGACTTGCTGGACATCATAAAGTATTTATCACTATAAAATACAAGAAAAGCTTCTTATCTCGCGTAAATATAGCACATACAAACCCGCCGTATCTAACGTATTTTTTCATTCACGTACATTTACTTTTATTAAAATGGTTGCCAGAAACGCATAATCAAATTATAATTAAACTAACTTAAACGATAGAGTGGTGAGGACGTTGAGTAAAAGCGGTGCTATGGTCCCACCGGAAGCGATCAGGGGACTGCAAAAGGACTTCGATCTCGACAACTACGAGCTGGCCGATCTGTTCGGGATAAGCATCAGTTCGGCTCTGGACTGGGTCAAGCACGGCGTCAGGGGGCAGAGGGGAAACAACCTCGTTTTGGTGGACAGCTTCTTCGCCTTGAAGTGGCTGACCGAAAACGACCCGGAAAAATTCCTCTCTTTCGAGGAGCTCAAAAACATCGTAACGAAAACCGTCAGGTCGCCCGGGCTTTTGTACCTCGAGTTCGCGCCCTACGAGAAAGAGCTGGGGCCCGCCCTGTCCGTCCTGGAGCATCAGAGGCTTGTATCCGCGACGATGGCCGTTATGTTCGTGCTGTACCTGCGGAAAAAGGGCAAGGAAGTGAGACTCAAAAGCGCCGAGGAGCTCACGCCAAAACGGGCGCTCTACGACATGTACAAGACTGAGTAGGTTTAAACTTCAGAGGAAACCGAAAACAGGCGGCAATCGAACCGTTTGAGGGGGAAGAGGCGTGGTAAAGGCGGCGACTGCCGACGAGTTAAAAGAAATGGCGGACCGGCTCGCTAACGGGGCTGATATCACCTACGAGCAGGCCGAGTCCGTCTTTTTAGCCTACAAAATCTGTGGTAGAAAGAAGGCGAACCCAAAAACGGAAGCCGCCCTCTCGCTGTGGTTCGACACGGTTTTAAGCGAGCTCAAGCCGAGGCGCAGATCTGGCGTTTTCGTGCACACGCTGCCGTTAACTATCTTTGAGGGCGACGAGTTTTTTCAGGTTGTTTCAGAGTGCCTGAAGTTGCTTCCGAAATAGGAAAGGGTATTTTTAGTAGTCGGGAAAGCCGACTTTATAAAGGCTATAAGAAACGAAGCAGACAAAGTGGCATCCGTCGCGGGCTGCAGCTTCAAGAGCCTCTTGGGTGAGGAAGGCCCGTGTGAAGAATACGGGAAGGCGACGAGAAAATTAGGCTTCCTCAGGGCGCGCACGCTCAATAGGCTTAAGATTTTGAGGGAATACCGGGAGATAACAAGCTTAAGATACGCAAGAAATTACGGCCTTCTCCGCGGGTTTGACCTGTGGTGCGAGTTGGCGGAACAAAAGGACCCTTCCGTCGTGAGTAGAATAGTCCGACAGCGCAACTTTCGCGACATGAACGTGGTACTTACCTGCACCGCCGTTATAGAGTACCTGGACAGGGTCGGCAAGCCCGTCCTTCTGGCCTGCTGTAGGCACCTCTACGGCGACGAAAGCCGGGACATTCTCTTGGCTCCCGACACCCCAATCTCCGAATGGCCCACAACCTGCGAATGGCCGGAAGAACTTTTTAATATGATAAGGCCGGACTGGGTAATCGAATACGTCGAAAGCGTAATGGTCAGGCAGGGAATCCCCGAAAGGCGAGGGCGCCCGCGGGCCTGAGAAGGTCAGCGGGCTCGACGCCATGGTTTCTGCCGTGGATTACTACATTGTGTTGGAAAAACATAAGGAAGAACTTGTAGAAAACTTGCCCGAGATTGACGGATAGGTTTTAGGCGCCACACTGAAACCCCTGGGGCGCAAAAGGGAAACGGGCAATCCCCGCGTGGGCGCGACGGGGGAGCGCTCTCGCCTGTTTTAAGCGCTCCCCCGTCTGGTTTATCCTGCGGCTTTAGGACGTTTGAGAAAACCACCCCGGCCCGTCTTGAACCTTAAGGCTTGCCCGAGGCCGCCCCTTGAGGCGGCTCTTTGGCCAGGTTTTTGCTGCCGCAGATCGAGCACTTAGATCCCCCGAGGATCAGCAAAACGACGCCCACCAAGGCCACAGGGGCTCCAACGATCAAGCCAACGAAGGGCAGAAAGAGCGCGATTAAGAGCCCTACGACGATCGTGATTATCCCGGGCGTCATGTTCTTTTTGACTCCGACCATACGCTTGCAGTTTGGGCAGTACTTGTCCACAAAGATCCCTCCTTATTTGGGTTTGCCAGGCCCCAAGCGCCCGCTTGGAGCCTTTTTGCCTTACTCTTTCACTTCCTGCCGTATCTTTTCGAGGTAGGCTTCGGACTCGGATTTTTTCTGTTCTTCCCGCTGCCTTTCCTTTAGCTTCTCAGACTCGAAAACCAGGATGTAGTCCGACGCGTCGAGCAGGGCCCTTAAGTCCGTCTCCTTTTCCCCTTCCGGCGTCCAAACCAGGGCCTTGTCGCCTTTAAGTCTCAAAACGGCCACCCCCACGTCCGTCTGGGCGTACACTACGTCCTGCGCGCTGTGATAGGCACCCCACCCGAACGTCGGGAGGAAAAGGCTCGAAAGCATCTCGCCTGCCACGCCCTTTTGCGCTTCCATCTGTTCTTCGTCGAAGTGCGCGAAGGCGACGCGCCCGATCTCAAGCTCTTCCGCGAACTCCTCGACCGAGCACATTACGTATCCGGCGGAAGAGCGCCTTTCGTTATTCTTCAATATCCCCACCTTGACGTCGTCGTCCGCTCTCCTCGCCTTGCGGAGTTCGTTAAAACACTGTACGGCGTCTTCGACGGTGCCGAGGTCGTAATAAATATCGAAAAGCGGCCCGTGGTGGCTCCTGTAGTTGCCCTTCCAGAACTCCTTGGCCTGTTTTTCGTCTATCTGCTTTTCGTGGAGCTCGTTAAAAACTTTCACCAAAGACAGAAACGCCGGGGACACCGCGGACTCTTTTGCCTCCTGCTCTACGACGCTCGAAAGGATAGACGCGGGATCGAAAAGCCCCGACATGGGAAAAGCCAAACAGAAAGAAGCGAACGCCAAAACCAACCCGATCGCCAACAGCACCCTTTTCATCGAGAAAACCCCCTCCTATTGATTTGTGGCCATATTCTACTAAAACAATTAGTGTTAGTCAATACCAATTATTGTAAGACCATGTGGATAGAGTGGTATTATTACTATAATAGTTTCTTGACAACAACAATATTCGTAGGCATAATGTTGTTTGTAAACGAAGCATCAAGGTCGAAGACCCGACGGCGCCGAAAAGGCGAAGTCGGCTTCACGGGGCGGGAGGGATGAATTTCCGTGGATTTCGAGAAGGGAGTGGTAATTCCATGGCGGCGGAGCGTCGTTTTTTGACCAAATCGCTTTTTAACCTCGCGATGACGTGCCCGACCAAGCTGTACTACGCGGGGAAAAAAGAGTACGCCAACAGGGCCTCGGCCGACCCCTTTTTGCGGGCCTTGGCCGACGGAGGCTTCCAGGTGGGGGAGCTGGCCAGGGCGTATTATCGGCATCAAGAAGAAGCCGTAATGATCAATGAAGTGGATTACGGCAGGGCAGAGCGCACGACGGCCGAGTTGCTGCAAAAGGATTCGATCGTCCTCTTCGAGCCCGCGTTCAGCTTCAAAAACCTCTTCATGCGGGCAGACATCTTGAAGAAAGAAGGAAACACCCTGCGCCTGATCGAGGTCAAGGCCAAATCGTACGACTCGGCGAAAGGCGCGAGCTTTTTGTCGAAAAACGGAAGCGTCAGCCCCGATTGGCTACCCTACCTGCTCGACGTGGCCTTTCAGGTTTACGTCTTGGAAAAGGCCATGCCCGGTTACGCCGTAAAGCCATACCTCATGATGCCGGACAAGTCGGCGAAGTGCCCCACCGACGGCATGAACCAGAGGATTCGCATAAAAAGGCTTTCGGACGGCAAGGGCGTCGAAATTCACAGCGAGCTCACCGAGAAAGACTTGAGCGAGCGCATATTGGTCGAGGTGCCCGTCGACGAAGCCGTGCGCGCGATCCTTAAAGACAAAGTAAACAGGCTTCACAGGCTTTTCGACGGAAAGCCCATCGAAGAGGTCATCGCGCTCATGGCCGACTACTACGAGAAAGGCGAAAGAGTAAAACCTCAGCCGGGCGCGAGGTGCCAGCGCTGCGAGTTCCGCGCCGAAGAGGAGGAGCTCGAAGCGGGCCTCCGCTGCGGTTTCAGGGAGTGTTGGAGGGAAAGCTTTGGTTTGACCGACGACGACTTTGACAGGCCCACGATACTTGAGCTGTGGAACTTCCGCAAAAAGGACGAGCTCATCTCCGAGGGCCGGTGGCGCATGGAAGACGTAACCGAAAGGGATATACCGCGGGGAAAAGGCAAGACGAGGGGCCTCACGACGAGCGAAAGGCAGTGGCTTCAGATAGAAAAGACCCTCTCGGGCGACACGAGCCCCCACATCGACAAAGAAGGGCTTAAAGGCGAGATGCTCTCCTGGAAGTTCCCGCTTCACTTCATAGACTTCGAGACCGCGACGGTCGCCGTACCGTTCAACGAGGGCCGATACCCCTACGAGACGATAGCCTTTCAGTTCTCTCACCACGTCGTCGAGCGAGACGGATCGGTCCGCCACGCTGGGCAGTTCATCGAGGCGCGCCCCGGGGTTTTCCCCAACTACGAATTCGTCCGTGCCCTGAAAGGCGAACTCGAAAAAGACGAAGGGACCATATTCAGGTACGGAGCCCACGAAAACACCTGCTTAAACCTGATAGCGGCCCAGCTGTTAGAAGACCCGCGGCCTCCGGCAGACGCTCAAGAGCTCGTATCTTTTATACGGGAGATAACGGAAACGAGAAGACTGGTGACGAGGGAAAAAGTCGCCGGCCCGAGGAACATGGTCGACATGCTCGAGCTGGTAAAAAAGTACTGCTACCACCCGGCCACGAGGGGGTCTAACTCCGTCAAGGCCGTGCTCCCGGCCGTGCTCGAGGGCTCCCCCTACCTGCAGGAATTTTACGGTAAGCCCATATACGGCGCCGAAGGCGGCGTCAAAAGCTCAAACTTCAAAGATTGGACCTGGGTGGTAAAGGAAAACGGCCGCGTCCGCGACCCGTACAGCCTCCTCCCAAAGATCTTTGAGGACCTCGACGAAGAAAAGACGCGGGACTTTTTAATCGCTTTTGAGGAAATCCACGAAGGCGGCGCCGCGGCCATGGCCTGGTGCAGGATGCAGTTTTCGGACATGACCGACGACGAGCGGGAAGCGATCGCGCGCGCCCTCCTGAAATACTGCGAGCTGGACACGCTGGCCATGGTTATGATCTACCAGGGGTGGGCGGACGCGATACGGCGGTAAGAAAAACCTTAAAAAACGGGTTTCCGACAGGGGGTGGTGAGCCACGGAAAGCGGCGACTGACTGAGATAACCGCGGGCGTTGACAGGAAGAAGCAGAGCGAAACCGCTCGGACGTTTTGAGCGGATAAACACAATAAGAAAAGGAGAAAACGAAGATGAGCTACAGTATTCACAGATTGCCTCGACGGTTAACCCCGGAAGAAGAAGAGATGGACATATATGACATTGCTAAGCAAATAAAGAAGAAGGCAAGGGGCAAAAAAGCCGCGCAGGACGGCGACAAATTCGATGACGAACTCGATGACGAACTCGACGGCTGCGAAGCCGCCGACGAGCCCGAATGCAAACCCGTCAGGCTTTGCCAGGATGGCGACACGCTCTGGCTCAAGATTGACGAAGATTTTGATAAGACGAGTCGGTTTCATTTCAACTATCTATCGTGGTACAGTTTGCTAGAGCTCGCCGCCAACTACGGTTGGGAACCGCTGCGGCCGCCGGATCATTACTGCGGCAACCGGTGGCAGGTAGTGAACGGCGAAGACACGAAAAACTTGGTTACGGCGTTGCAGCGCGCCTACGACGACTTGGCGCGCATAATACCGACCGAGCCGTCGTGGGGACCGGTCGGACCTACAAAATTAAGGGAAGACGGTCGCTCGCCCGCTCCGTCCGAATGGCAAACGGAGCAGGTGCCTGAAATGCGTGGGGAGCCAGACTGGGAGTCCTTAAGCCCGGAAGAGTTTTGGACCTATGGCTATAATTTGGAAACGCTAAAAAATTTTATCGACTTCGCCTTAAAGGCCGATTATGGGTTTAGAATTAGCTAAGCGATTACCACGCGGGGCCCCGCGGGGTAATTACTTTTACGCGCTTCAGGAGTATAAATAAGGCAAAGGGCCCGCTCGTTTGGTGTCCAACATCGTCTTCCAGCAAGACAAAGGCAGTCTCGATGAATCCGTTTTTGCGTCTCAAAATGTGATCCGCTCAGCCTATCTCAGGCGTGGCGCGGTGACTAAGAGCTTTCTTCCAAAATCCGCTCCAATTGTATTCCTAAGGCGGGGAGCTCCCGCTTTACGATGCTTCAGACGATTTCCAAATCTACGCTGAAGTACCCGTGAATGATCCTGTTTCTAAGGCCGACTATTTTTCGCCAGGGCGTGTCTTCGTAACGGCCTTTTACGTCGTTGGAGATGTTTTTGGCGGCTTCCCCTATCACAATGAGGTTTTTCACGACCGCGTCGATCGTTTTGTCGTCTTCCTTAAAAGAAGCAAAATCCATGCCGTCGGTGTACTTTTCGACCTTCCTGACGCATTCTAAAACGTCTTCGACGTAAAGCTTCCAGTCCCTTTTAGACATAGCGCAAATCTTCCATGACGTATTCTTTCCTGTTGGGTTTTATGCCGTCCGGGGTCGTAAGGTCAACTCTCGCGCCGAGGATGTCTTCCAGAAAATCCGCGAGGCCAACGCCTTCGCCGCCGAGCTTTTGATGCCGAAGGTGATGCTTGCCCGTGAAGCTCACAAGTTTACGCTTAAAGAGTTTAACCGGCGCTACGTGGTCTCCGTCCAGGCCATGAGAGTACGCCTCAAGGAACTCGGCCTCGTGTGCAAGGGAGATTAGGGAGCCATGAAAAAGGGTCTCAAGCTGGTCGCCGTTATAGTCGCATTTATGCTTATCCAGGTTACAACTGCTGAAGCCTGGACTCTTACCTTGAGGGCACGGGTTGATTGCTGGTCCGTGCATCTTCACCTTGATTGACAAACGTCCTCTAACGTCCTCTAATGTTATATATAATCTTGTGTTTCTGTATGAGCGCGAGAATTTTTAAAGAAATCTTAGATAAATTAGATAAATAAGTAGCAAATAACACAAAGCTTCTTAAATGTAAAATAAATTCCCCAGTTGGAAGTGTGAACAAAATTTTGGACTCTTAACGAGACAGGAGGCTGTCCATGTATTTGAAAGAATTATGAATGAGGGCGATCGAACTTTACATCAAGTACGAGAAAAGTCTTGCAGATGTCATCAGGGAACTCGGTTATCCCGACCGCAAGAGCTGGGCAAGTGGTATAAGATGTACCTTGAGGAACAGGAAACCGTAGTACCCTATGAAAAAAGGTACGCGAAGGTCCCCAGCTTCTTGCAGCAAGAACAAGAGGCGGCAGTCCGTCATTACCTCAGTGCCTTCTTGCAGGCGACAAGTATGAAAAGCTGAAAGAGCGGATCAAAAACCTGTTTGAAGCAAAGGGCAGACGTTACGGGTACCGGAGGATCCATGCCCTGCTTGTGCGAGAAGAAATAAGGGTGTTCAGAAAAAGTCATCAGGCGGTGCATGGCAAAATGTTTTCTGATCGTCTTCGGCAGGAAACGGCGAAGATACAGCGCCTACCAGGGTGAGAAAACACCTGCCGCCAAGAACCTGCTCAAACAGGATTTACGCTTAAAGACCGAACATTAAATGGCTTACCGACATCACGGAGTTTCAGATCCCTGCAGGCAAGGTCTACCTTTCGCCGATCATTGACTGATATGACGGCATGGTGAGCTGGACCATAAAGACCAGCCCCGATGCGGACCTGGTAAACAGCATGCTCGACAGGGCCATGAAAACCCTCAAGGCTGGAGAACGACTGGTAGTGCATCCCGACAGGGGAGCTCATTACCGCTGGCCTGGCTGGCTTTCTCGCATGGAAGAAGCAAACCTTTTGATATCCATGTCGAAGAAAGGCTGCACGGCGGACAATTCGGCCTGCGAAGGGTCCTTCGGACGGCTTAAAACGAGATGTTCTACAACAGGAAGTGGTTTGAGGTTAGCATTGCCGAGTTTATGGATATACTGAACAGGTACTTGCACCGGTATAATGAGCAAGAGGATCAAGATGTCCTTAGGAGCAATGAGTCCGTTGGAACACCAAAGGAGTCTAAATTTGGCTGCGTAAAAAGTCTAAGAAAACGTTCGCACACCCAACTGGGGAGATCGCGTAAAATATTTGTAGGAGATTTTCAGAGGTAAAAAAGAAAGGGACCGCTCCTTTTGGTAGAATCTTTGTAGCACACAAAAACTCATAAAGGAGGGTCCCAACTTGAACAAGGATATTTTACTACAAAAGCACCAAACTTCATCAAGGAGTTGCTTGAATTCTTCGGTGATTCCGAGGTCAGAACGTTAGCGGAAATTGAAGACAAACTTTCTCGGATCATGAAGGCCTTTATCCGAGAACTGATAAAGGCTTACTTCGAGCTTGCAGATGAGGCCATATTAAAGGACAAAACGTCTCGAAAGGAAAGAGGGTTAGTCGTAGAAAGGCGTGAGGACAAAAGAAGCGTTTATACCATCTTTGGGGATATATCTTTCAAGAGGACCTATTATTACGACAAAAAGCGAAACGCGTACATCTACCCCCTGGACAAAACATTAGGGTTGGATAAATACGAAAGGTTGACTGAAGCGGTGGCCATAAAGCTGGTAGAAACGGCAGGCCAGGTATCTTACGCCAAAAGCTCAATGAACGTAACTAATGGCAAGCTTCCAAACAGACCGTCAAAAACAAGATCCACAACCTAAACCTGGAGGCCTTGAAGACAAAAGTTCCTGAGAAAAGAAGCGTAGAGGTATTACATATAGACGCAGATGAGGACCATGTATCCCTTACGAATGGCAGAAGCACGAATCTTGCTTTGATCTGCATATACGAGGCCACCTTAAAGAGGGGTCCAAAAACAGATGTATAAACCCTATATACATGAGCGGTTACGGAAAGGACACAGATGAGTTTTGGCTTGAGGTAGCAGATAGGATATACGAGCTTTACGACCCGGAGGACA
>Ga0134093_1001271_pt1 | contig 24922 bp, 17 predicted proteins | sample 4_1taG_FD_94452 | JGI IMG/M metagenome (GOLD analysis project Ga0134093, IMG submission 94452) | Switchgrass degrading microbial communities from high solid loading bioreactors in New Hampshire, USA - 4_13_20_68_A1 metaG | ecosystem: Engineered > Bioreactor > Semi-continuous > Anaerobic >...
CGGCAATAATATACAATGTAAAGGTAATATAGAGTAATATTCTGTAAACCTTGTAAACTTGAATTTACTTGCCAGAGAAGGATTACATAAATTCTAATACACAGAATTATTTATACTCCCGATGAAGAAGCTGCTACAGGGCAGCTTCTTTTGTATACTGTTATTTGTTCCAGTTTTTATATGGGTTTTTTATTAAATTAGAATTGATGTACCTATCGTCATAGGTGACTTCTTCACTAATCCATTCCGGTACGGCAAAATCTTCATTTTCATCTTCCAATTCTATTTCTGCAACAACAAGTCCTTCGTTTTCACCATGAAATTCATCTATTTCCCATAAGTGCCCTTTAAATTTAAATTTATATCTTGTTTTTTCGATAATTGGCTTTTCACACAATTTTTGAAGAATTTCTTCAGCATCTGTTATAGGAATTTCGTATTCAAACTCTTCTCTTACAAGTCCGGTAACTTTGCTCTTAATTGTTAGAAAACCTTTATTGTCAACTATTCTTATCCTGACTGTTCTATCGGGATTGCTGCTGAGATAGCCTTGTTTGTACAATTCACCGCTACTACATAATTTTTTATATGAACTGTCTTTAAGAAGAAATTTTCTTTCAATTTCTTTTCCCATAATATCTTCCCCTCAAAAAAATATATACTATATTATAAAATCACATCGTTTGAAGTTTAACAAGTGTTTGTAGATAAATCAAGATGGAATGCCTTAAAAAATTGCACTAAATTAATAATTTATATATCTTAGAAATAAACGAATTTCCTATAAATGATTCAATATCCTCCTCATATCGATTCCAATTAAATATATCGATAGTTTATATAACCATATTTAAAATTTAAGATTCATTTAAGGCGTTTATTATATAATAAAATTGGTATGCTTTATGTTTTAAAACATGGAGATTAACAATAGTATATGTTTGCATAAATTTATGAAAAATGGATTTATGCAATCTATATAAATATTAGAATAATTGGGGGGATATATTGTGAAGAAGAAATTGTTTTTAACCGCAGTAGTTATGATGACTTTTTTGATAAACAGCTTCATAACTTCTTATGCAGCAGTACTTGGTGACTTAAACGGTGATAATTCTGCAGACTCATTGGACTTTGGGTTATACAGAAAATACCTTTTAGGAAACTATCAAATCAGAGACATCTCGGTTGCTGACTTAAATGGTGATAATTCTGCAGATTCCCTTGATTTTGCAGTTTTTAGAAAGTATCTGTTGGGTAAAATAACTGAGTTTCCGGCTAATGCAAATCCTACACCTACAGCCACCCCGACACCTACATCAAGTAAGGATGATTGGGAAAACAATAAGGGTACAATTAACCTTGGAAGTACTATTACATATACCGGTTATGGTATATCGGTAAATGGTTCCACAGTAATGATTACTGCCGGTGGAGACCATACAGTTACCGGTACATTGAATAACGGTATGATATACGTTAACACAAAGGAAAGAGTTAAACTTCGTCTAAGCGGTGCCAATATTACCAATTCATCCGGTCCGGCTATCTTTTTTGAAGATGTTGACAAAGGATTCATTACTATAGTTGAAGGCACGGTAAATTATTTAACTGATGGAAGAAATTATAATGTAGATGCAAAAGCGACTTTATTCAGTAATGACGACTTGGAGATAAAAGGAAAAGGAACACTAAATATAACTGCTAACTACAATCACGCAATTGCTAGTGATGACGACATCAATATAGAAAACGGTACAATTAATATTACATCTGTAAACGATGGAGTTCATGCCAACGGATCCATTGATGTTACCGGTGGAACATTAAATATAAATGCTACAGGTGATTGTCTCCAAACTGAGGATGAAGAGCTTAGAATTGAAGACGGAAAGTTGACTCTTTCTGCCGGAAGCCAAGCACTGAAATCGGATTTTGGGGTAGTTGTTAGCGGAGGAACTATTAATATTACAAAATCCAAAGAGGGAGTTGAAGCTCCTAATATTACAATAAACGGTGGAACTATAAATATCAATGCTGAGGATGACGGTTTGAATGCTACAAAAGGTACTGGTGAAATGTTTGGTAATGACGGAAGCCAGTTAATAATAAACGGTGGAACCGTATATGTGAGTGCAACAGTTGGAGATGGCCTTGACAGCAATGGAGACCTAACCATTAATGGCGGTACTGTTGTTGTGCATGGACCCCAGTCTCAACCTGAAGTAGCTATTGATTGTAACGGTACATTTACTGTAAAAGGTGGAACTGTAATTGCTACAGGACCTAACCAGTTGATGGCTCAATACCCGACAGGAGCATCTTCGCAATATTCGATAGCTGCCATGTTTAATTCCATACAACCTGCAAATTCACCTATTTGTGTAAAAGATTCATCAGGAAAAGTACTCTTTATAACCAAACCGCAGCGTAATTATATATACCTTGTATTCTCCTCACCCGAACTTAGACAAGGTTCTACATACACAATTTACGCCGGAGGTACTGTATCCGGTGGTACCGAATCAAACGGAATGATAATCGGAGGCACATACAACGGCGGAACACAACTGGCAACAATTACAGTGACAACCTCGCCTACAACTACAAGCAACTGGAGTGGTGGTTGGGGAGGTTTCCCTGGCGGCGGCTGGGGTGGTGGCTTCCCAGGCGGTGATTGGGGTGGCGGCTTCCCAGGCGGTGACTGGGGCGGCGGCTTCCCTGGTGGCGGCTGGGGCTGGTAAGTCTTAAATAGCATATAAATTTACTATTAATATTGGTATATAACTTAAGAAACTGCTTCAATTATTTTGAAGCAGTTTTTTCTATTAAGCTTCTTTCGAGAAAATTGAAAGAGAATAAGGGAAGGGCTCGATGTCCACGAGATTATATTGTATGAGATTTTCTTGTTTAAGAAAGAGTATTTCTATGGGTAAAGTTTGTTATATTTGACTTTTTGGTCTTATATCAGCGATTAATATTGAGAAAAATTTAAATAGATATGAGAAAGATATATGATTTGCTAAATTACATTTTTCTTTGCATATCTAATGAAATATGAAATAAGTATATTTCTTTAAAGGGTTTAAATGGAGAATGCCCTTCAAGAAAAGTTTTCTCGGAGGGCATTCGTTTATATAATTATTGCTTGCTTTTACTTAAGAAGGAGGGTATCAAGGTTCAGAACCCCATAGGAGAGAACCTGATACATAAACGGTTACTTTATCCCAGCTCTTAAAGTCAACAGCTGAACTGTTAAAGGAGTAATCATTCAATTGATTATAGAAAATGTTTCCATCTCCAATAGTATTGTCCGGACCGATTCGGCATACAATTTCTACACTGCTTCCCGGTTCGAGGTATTCAGTACTGTCAAATCCTATTTCGAGATAATGATCTGCATCATCTGTGCTTGAGCTCATTTTAACCAGTTTACCGGTTATAGATTTTTTACCTATACTTGACCAGTCACAATAGAATATCTGCTGCTTGTCTTCTATATCTATAGTGTAATAATACCTAATTTTAACACTTGATAGTTTAATTGGAATATCTCCATTATTTGTTAGTTTAAATCTCGGATGAATTTCTTTTGCTTTGCTTGCTCTCTCTTCATTATACATGCTCAGTTTAACGGACATTTCTTCTTCCGGTGCTGTTGTTGGTGTTGGCGAAGGAGTAGGTGTAGGTGTCGGCTTGGGAGTAATAATCGGTGTAGAAGTAGGTGTCGGTATTGGTGTAGGTGTAGATGTCGGTGTTGGACTACGGGTAGGTGTAATCACAGCACTCGGTGTTGGCTTTTCTGTAGGTGACGAAGTTGGAATAAGGGTTACTTTAGGTGTAGAAGTAGGTACAATAGGTGTTGGTGTTTTTTCGGGCACAATCACAGTAGGTATCGGTTTTGGAGTAGGTGTTCTATAATTTGAGGTAACTCTGGGCGTTGGAGTCCTAACAGGGGTAACTGCAGGGAAAGTTCTAAATGTAGCCGTCGGAGTAATTGTAGCTTTAGGTGAAGGAGTTGAAGTAGTCGATATAGTAGGTTTTGGAGTAGGTGTCCTATAGCTTGAGGTATAAACAGGAGCATTAGTTCTATAAGGAGTATTGGTCGGTTTAACATCTATAGCTGCTGTGGATGAAGGTATGGGCTCGGATGTAAATGAAGGTTTGGGTGTAGCAATGGAACCTGGAGTATTAACATGGGTTGCTGTAACAACTCTAGCAGTAGCATTAGGTGTATTTTCAACCGCAGGAGATGACACCGGAACGACAGTCGGTTCTGGAGTCGGCTCAATATCAAGGCTTGCAGTCTTATTACCGGTTGAGTCATCCAATATATCCACTTTGCTAAGTAAGGTCGAAATACTTGAATTTTTTACCTCTTCAATGGTCATTTGAATGCCTTCATCCTTAGCTTTAGTGTATATGTAATATTTGCACATGGATAGACCGTTTTCCATTGCTTCTTTTCTATCTTTGTATGTTAACTGTATAACTTTTGATTCCAATCCTGATTTGTCTGTTATCTCTTTTAGGGATGAAATCATGGACATTAATTCTTCATTTTCGTTTTTGGACGGTTTATCGGTACTAAGGGCAGTAGTAAGCAAGATTTTGTTATTGTAGGAGTCAATAAAACCTATTTCTTTTGATTTATTTATCAATAAAGAAACGGCTTCTGTCAAATTCATGTTTTTTACCTTGACGGAATCTAAAAGTATTTGTCCGTCATTATTTAAAGCTTCAGCTTTAATTACATTCTCTTTCTTATTGATTGTCATTTCGATGCTAGGATTAATATCGATATCAACATAGGCATATTCATTGCCTATAAATAAAAAACTATATCCGATAAACAACATTACAAAAACTGCAGCGACTGAAGCGACAATAGAAGCATATTTAAGCAGTTTTTTAGAGTCAAGGAACCATAAGCTGGAGTTGCATAAATCTAGCGAAGTAAAATAAACCCTTTGCCCGCGATGCATTCCAGGTTTGCGAATAAGCTCTACAAAATCGAGTTTGTCTGTCATTACGATAACACTATTCTTTTTTATTTTAAGTATTACTCCTAAGTTTTCGGAGATATTATTTTTTGCTCTGTCCAACTTGTTTCCCTCCAACTTCTGGGATATCCAAGAAATCTCTCAATAGATAAAACCCGTTGCCTATAATAAGTGCTGCGGCTATAATAAAGATTCGGTTGCGTTCTATGGTTTTTTTGTTTATTTTTAAAGTTTTTATCAATTCCGATTTTTGAATTATTCCGGTTTTTTCAAGTTTGCTAAAGCACTCTTTGTTATCTGCGATAGCTTTTGCAATTTTAAGGCATAAAGCCTTTGAATCTTTGTGCTTAGGTGCAGAACGTACAAGGTCTTCCAATTTAATACCAAGCTCGTTGAGTTTCTTTTCAAAGCTCTTAGCTTCGTCGCTAAATTCAAAAGTGCTCAAATCATCGTTGGTTGCACTTAAATGAGTTTGTTCAAAGCTATTGTCATCCCCGTCTTCAAAGTATGTAAAAGGGAGAACCTTGTTGTGCTTCTTGTTGTGGCGAATGTAATCGGATACCCTTCTCTTTATCACTAAAGAGCAAAATTTAAAAAACATCACTCCCTTACTTTCATCAAAGCAATCTATAGCTTCATTGAAAGCAGATAAACCAATACTATACTCGTCACTGTTCTCAGTGTCTATATAATTTCCTGTTACGCTGGAGATAGTTTTTAAGATAAAAGGTTTGTATTTGTCTATGAAATCATTTCTTAACAAGTTATCTCCCGCTTTTATTTTTTTTATTGTAAGGATAACGTCGTCTGTATGATTATTATCCTTAGAATCACTTCTTTTCCACTTAGGGAAAAATATATCCGTCAAAAACTTCACCCCTCAAATTATGAAGTGTTGCAAGGAAACAGTGTGCTTTAGTTTAGTATTGCGAATAGAAGTGTATATTGTTGATTATAGCATATTAAGCAACACTAAAAAAGGGGACATAATTAAATTTCTTTTTACTTGTAATACTATTTAATCCTTTCAATTAAAATTTTGAATCTTTCAATAAATTTATGGGTGTGGTTTTTGTGAAAATTTGATTTTGTTCTTAAGTCGGAATGTAAAATATTTCACTAAACCTGTAAATTTACTGCAAGATTACTTTATTTACTGTCTAATACAAAATTCGTAGATAAACTGATTTTTTAGGGGGTTATGATAAAACCTCAGGTTTTGGGCATTTAGATGTTGCTGCATATAGTATTTATAAAATACAATAGTTTAAAGATAAAAGAAACATATCTTGTTAATGTTATTTCTTTTATGATATTATTGAGGTGAAAGAAAAAATTGGAGAGTCCAAGTCGAACTTTAAGCAGATAAAGATTTAGAAATTAAAAGTAAATTTATAAAATAAAATAAAAAATAAATTTATGAAAGGGGAAGCTATAGTGAAGAAGGTGTTCAAATTAAAGGCTACTAGGGCAGGCATAATATTATTAGCTTTTATTACATTACTAACATCAACATTGGCTGTTAATGTTAGGAGTGTATCGGCGGCAGCATCATTTCCGTACAATGCGGTCTACAAGTACGGATTGAGTTCAGTTGTTGACAACCAGGATGAGGCAAATGCTTTACTTTTAAGAGAGTGGGAGGCTTGGAAGAGAAGACATATTACATCAAATGGTGCAGGCGGTTATAAAAGGGTACAGAGAGACAGTTCTACAAATTTCGATACCGTATCCGAAGGGCTTGGATATGGTATGCTTCTTGCGGTTTATTTCAATGAACGGGATTTGTTTGACGATCTTTACCGTTATGTAAAGCTTCATTTTAATTCAAGGGGACTTATGTCATGGCATATCAATGCCGACGGTAGCTTGCCCGATTCCGGCTCAGTTAACTGTGCTACCGATGCCGATGAAGATATCGCTGTATCTTTAATTTTTGCCCATAAACTATGGGGTTCAAACGGTTCGATAAATTATGCCAATGAAGCTAGAAATTTAATAAGCAATCTGGAAAGATATTGTTTGGATGGAGATATACTTAAACCCGGTGATGTATGGGGAGGTTGGAGCACAGTAAATCCGTCTTATTTTGCTCCGGCATGGTATAAAATATTCGCACAGTTTACAGGCAATTCAAAATGGTATAGTGTTGCTGACAGATGTTATCAGATAATAGAAGCTGTACATAACAGAAATAACGGAACAGGCCTTGTACCCGACTGGTGCCAGGGTGACGGTTCACCGGCTGCGGGTCAGGGATATAATTATAGCTATGATGCAACAAGATATCCTTGGAGAACAGTATTGGATTACTTGTGGTTTGGAGATGAAAGGGCTAAAAAGAATTGTGACCTTATTAACAAGTTCTTTATCAAGATTGGTCCGGAAAATATCAGAGGAGAGTACTCCATAACAGGAAATCAATTAGGTTCTGCCCACAATAGTTCCTTTGTAGCTCCAATTGCAGCTTCAGCACTTACAGGATATGATTTGAATTTTGCAAAAGCGATGCATGAGGAAAACGTGAAAGTAGTTGAGCCTGAAGCATACATCTATTATGGAGGAACATTGAGGCTAATAACCATGTTATACACTACAGGTAATTTCCCAAACCTGTATGAGGAAGTTATCTCAAGAACACCGACACCAACACCTACACAAACACCTGTAATTTGGACTCCTACCCCAACGCCTACTCCAACTCAAGGTGTGTCAGTTGTTTTAGGGGATGTAAATGCCGATGGTGACGTGAACTCTTTGGATTTTGGATTGATGAGAATGAAATTGCTCGGAAAAATTAAGAATTTCCCGTATGTTTACGGTGATTTGGCTGCCGATTTGAACCAGGACGGAGAGTTTAATGCTTTGGATTTTGCAGCCTTGAGAAAGATACTGGTAGGTAAGAAGTAGTAATTACCGGGAAGGTCTGGAAAAAGCAGTTTGGTATAGCTTTGCTTGGTGTTTGATTTTTGGAATTAATATATTAATTGTATGGTTAACAATAAGAAATAAAAGTTTGCAGTAAAAGTTGGAAGAAGTAAGACATCGCTTGCGAGTATTTATTTCTTCCAACTTTTTTAACATAGGGAAATCTCAAATAGAAAGTATCTATTGCAATAAATGAGCTATAAGTTTATGTAGATTTACGGACCTTCGATAAAAAGTGAAATCCATAGAAATTGAAGGGGTTCGAAGCATGAAACTTTTTTTGAAAGTATTTATAAATTAATGGCAGGACTTAAAAAGGTAATTGGTTTCGAATTAATATAAAAAACGGATTTTTTAATGTTGTATCAAAATAGATAAAATTGAATTTAAATTTATATAAATTATTTTTAGAGGGAGGGTTCATTAATGAAGAAAGCGATAGCATTTATAACAGTGTTATCACTCGTGTCAGCACTCTTAATGCCGAATTTATCGGTTTCGGCTGCATCCTTCAATTATGGCGAAGCACTTCAGAAGGCCATAATATTTTATGAAATGCAAAGGTCCGGTCCATTACCGGAGAACAACAGAGTTAACTGGCGTGGAGATTCGGCTTTGAATGACGGTGCTGATGTCGGTTTGGATCTAACAGGCGGTTGGTATGATGCCGGAGATAATATGAAATTTAACCTGCCGATGGCATATTCAGCGACAATGCTTGGATGGAGCGTTTATGAGAACCGTGATGCCTATATAAGGAGCGGTCAGCTTGATTACATATTGGATAACATCAAGTGGGCAACCGATTATTTTATCAAGTGCCATCCAAGTCCAAATGTGTACTATTACCAGGTGGGTGATGCAAACCTTGATCATGCTTGGTGGGGACCTCCGGAAGTTATGCAGATGAGAAGGCCTTCATTTAAAGTGACATCGAGCAGTCCGGGCTCTACAGTTGTCGGAGAAACAGCAGCAGCATTGGCTGTAGCTTCAATTATATTTAAAGAAACAAATCCAAGTTATGCCGAAACATGTCTTAAGCATGCCAAGGAATTGTTTACCTTTGCAGACACAACCAGAAGTGATGCGGGATATACCGAAGCCAATGGATATTACTCTTCCTGGAGCGGATTTTATGACGAACTCACTTGGGCTGCTGCATGGCTGTATTTAGCTACAAAGGATTCATCTTACCTTGACAAGGCTGCATCTTACCAAGCACATTGGGAAGTTGAAAACGGTACCAGCATAACAAAATATGGTTGGGGTCATTGCTGGGACAATAAATTATTTGGTGCTTGCTTGCTTCTAGCAAGAGTGACCGGTGATACCACATACAAACAAGTTATTGAAAACAATTTGGATTGGTGGACAGTTGGATTCAATGGCGGTCGTATACAATACTCACCTAAGGGACTTGCAGTACTTGATATGTGGGGAGCGTTGAGATATGCTACCACTACTGCATTTTTGGCAGATGTCTATGCCAGCTGGTCGGGATGCGATTCGACTAAAGCTAAAAGATATAAGGATTTTGCAAAGAGCCAGATAGATTATGCCCTTGGAAGTACCGGCAGAAGTTTTGTAGTTGGTTTTGGCCAGAATCCTCCCAAATATCCGCACCATAGAGCTGCCCATGGTGGATGGGAAGCGATGATGACTACACCTTCAGAGCATAGACATATACTTTATGGGGCATTGGTTGGAGGACCGAATGCAAATGATCAGTATGTTGATTCAATTATTGATTATCAGGCAAATGAAGTGGCTTGCGACTATAATGCAGGATTTGTCGGAATACTTGCAAGAATGTATGATCAATACGGAGGAGATCCTATTCCCAATTTTAACGCCATTGAGCCGGTAGGAGAAGAATTTGCTGTTTATGGTGCAATGAATGCCTCCGGACCTACATTTACAAACATGAAAGTAACTTTGGCAAATATGACGGGTTGGCCTCCAAGGGGAAGCGAAACTTTATCCTTAAGATATTTTGTCGATATATCCGAAGTCATAAATGCAGGGTTCAAAGCAAGCGATATTACCGTTTCAGCATCGGCTTCAAACGGTGCAAAAGTATCACCGAAGCTTATTGAATGGGATGCTTCAAAGAATATTTACTATGTAGAGATAGATTTCACCGGAACCTTTATCTATCCCGGAGGAATAAATGATTATAAGAGAGATGTCTATTTTACATTAAATGCTCCCAACGGTTTTTCAGCATGGGACAATACAAACGATTTCTCTTTCAAGGGATTGGATAAAGCTTCACCGCAAACCGGTGCAAAAACAGAATATGTTCCTATTTATGACAATGGTGTGAGGATTTACGGTATGGAACCTGGAGGATCTGCCGTTACCCCGACTAAACCGGCGACTCCAACACCAACTAAGACAGCTACTCCAACAATAACTCCAACGGCTACTCCAACTAATTTCGTGTTGGGTGATATAAACGGTGACGGAGAGTTCAGTTCATTGGATTTTGCGTACTTAAGAATGTACTTGGTGGGTAAACGGAATCTGGACGAAAAACAGCTTTTAGCTGCCGATGTAACCAAAAATGGAGAGGTAGATTCATTGGATTTTGCGATGATGAGGCAGGTACTGGTTGGAAAAAGATCCGGTTTTTAAGATTAATTAAGTCATATTGGTAAAAATTATGGCAGCCCTATGGATTATTCTCTATAGGACTGCCATTTTGTTTTATAGTCTTTAAAAGAACGTTAAAGGCTTGAGAATCAAAGAATCTTGATACCTCTTAGATTAAAAAAATATATTGATCCGATTATTTGCCGAAGGAACTGAAAAGATTTAGGATTCCATCCCATAAACGTTTGAAAAAGCCTGCTTTTTCTACGCTTTCTGCTGTTGAGATTCCGCTGCTTGCAAGGGTTTTGCCATCCAATTTGACTTCAAACGTTCCTACCGAAGTTCCGGTGGTGACTGGGGCCTTAAGCGATGTAAAGGTTTTTGATATTACCGTTTCAATATCATTCTCCCGAGTTACCGGAATAAATATTTGAATATCGCTGTCTAGTTTGAGCTGTGCGGAAGTTTTTTTACCGATTGTCACATCGATATTGTCAACTATTTCTCCGGCTTTTTTAAAATTAACCATTTTGAAATTTTTAAATCCATAGGTCAGCAACTCTTGGGCGGCAGTTTTTCTTTCACTTTCACTTTTGGTATTTAATATAACAGCTATCAACCTGATATCATTTTGTACGGCAGTAGCGGCTAAGCAGTATCCTGCCTCTTCTGTCCAACCTGTTTTAAGACCATCGGCTCCTTCGAATGTTCCGAGAATTGGATTTCTGTTAAATTGACGGATGTTATTGAAGGTAAATTCTTTGGTCGACTCTATTTCCAATATCTCCGGATAGTTTTGTATCAGATAAAGAGATAAAGTTGCTATATCTCTAGCAGATAAAACATGGCCCTCTTCCGGCAATCCTGTAGAGTTTTTGAAGGTGCTGTTATTAAGACCAAGTTCCTTTGCCCGCTGATTCATAAGTGATACAAAAGCTTTCTCACTTCCGGAAAGGTGTTCTGCTAATGCTACACAACCGTCATTGGCAGAAACTATGGAAATGCCTTTAATTATTTCCGAATAGGGTACTTTGCTTCCAAGTTCTAGAAACATTTTCGAACCTTCCATTCTCCAAGCATTTTCAGATACACTTACAAGATCATCCCATTTTGCAGTACCTTTGTTGATTGCTTCAAAGCCTAGCAACAGGGTCATTATTTTGGTTATACTTGCAGGTGGCATGGGTACATCGGAATTCTTTTCATATAAAACTTGCCCGGTCGAAGCTTCAATCAATATAGCAGAACTGGCTGATGTTTCAAATTGGGCATATATATTCACAGGAAGCATGGTTGCAAAAAGAGCAACTAAAAATAGCAGTGAAATAAATCTATTTCTTTTTGACTTCACAAATCAACACTCCTTTACAATGGGCTTTTTGAGGTTTCATAAATTATGTTATCATTACGATGTTTTTAAGACAAATGAAAATTTTAACTTGTAATTACTTGTCGAAGAAAAAGACATTTGACTTTGAAGTCTTGCGACTAATGGAAAATTTTATTCGATTTCTGTAGATATTTCCCGGGAAATGTTGTTTGGGGAAATGAAATTGTAGAAAATTGAAAAGATAAGGATTAATTTAAAATAAATCCTATATTGAAGAAGTGAAAAAATATTTAAACCAAAAACTAAAAATGCAATCGGTTAAAGAAATGTTACAAAATACTTATACCATTCATATAATGTATTGCTGAAATTATTCAAGTTGGTGATGTATAGTGGAACAATATCAACTGTTTAGAACTCAAAACCTTCAGTTAGGCATGAAAGCACCGGATTTTACTGCTCAAACCACTTTGGGGAATATGAAATTTTCGGATTTGGCAGGTAAATGGATTGTTTTTTTCTCTCATCCCGGTGATTTCACTCCGGTATGTACAACGGAAATTATAGCTTTTGCACAGATGGCACCCTATTTTGCCAAGAGAAATGTAATGCTTTTAGGCTTGAGTATAGACAGTAACCCATCGCACCTTGCCTGGATTTATAACATATACAGGCAAACCGGTATAACCGTTCCCTTTCCAGTTATTGCCGATAGAGACGGTTCCATTGCCAGACTTTACGGTATGATAGCAAAAGATGTAAGTGAAACGGAAACAGTTAGAACCGTTTTTATAATTGATGATAAGCAGATAATTAGGGCAATGCTTTACTATCCGATTACAAACGGCAGAAATATTCCCGAAATTTTAAGGTTAATAGACGCTTTGCAAACTACCGATAGAGAGAATGTTGCAACACCTGTAAACTGGTGTCCCGGTCAGCCGGTAATAGTGCCCGGCCCAAAAACTTATAGTGAATTGATGGAAAGGATAAAATGTCCAAAAGGATTACAATGCATGGACTGGTATTTGTGTTATAAAAATTATGATAAGAATTAGGATGAAGGGTGGTTATAGATTGTATACATAAAATAGATATTGCAAAATTTGACGTATTTTACCTTATAACAATTTTTTCTTTATAACAATTAAATTGAATTTTTAAGCAAGGCTTTTGCAGTATATCTTCTATCTATTGTGTTTAGTTCATAGCCGGCTCCGCGGTGAGTAATAATTACAACATTTGAACCGATAGCTTCCAATTTTTTTCTTAAGAAAGATATGTAAACTTCAACATGATTTGAGCCAGCACTAGAATCAAATCCCCAAAGTTTTTCTATAATCTTCTCTTTAGGAGAAATAATACCCTTTCTTCGGATTAGATAGTCAAGAAGTTCACATTCCCGGCAAGTCAGAGATACTTCTCCCAGTTCTGTAGACAGTTTAAGACTGTCAATATTTAACTCAATATCACCATAGGTCAATATGTTATCGGCTGTCAATTCGCCTCTGCGTCTTCCCAATGCACGAATACGTGCCAATAGTTCATCAAAGGAAAAAGGTTTCACAAGATAATCATCTGCACCGCTATCAAGTCCGGCAACCTTAGAAGCCGTATCCCCGCGAATACTAAGCAGAATAACCGGTGTGGTGACTTTCTTTTTCCTGAGCTTTTTCAGTACGGAAATACCGTCAATTATCGGAAGCGAATCATCCAATAAAATAATATCATATATACCTGTCTGACCGAAATCCAAAGCATCTTCACCAGTTTGTACACAAGTTACCGTATGGCTGTTTTGTTTTAGAATTTTATTTAGGACTTTCGATAAATATATGTCGTTTTCTGCCACCAAAATGTGCATAATCTTTCCCCCATTTGAATTTAGGCACTTTTTATGATAACATGAATATCAAAAGTATCTTAGTTGTATTACAGAATTTCGAAGAATTATATTTTTTTTCTTCGGTAAATAGCTAAAAAATATAAAATTCTTAAAAGATAACTTGGATAAGGGATATAGAATTCAATAACCTTTAATTTTTAAGGTTGTTTTAAGAATAAAGTTATATAATATAAATATAAGATTAAATGATAAATTCTCAAAAAATTTAATAGGTTTGCATTATTCGCTTCATTATTATATATTATAAATCATTCAATTAGCAAAATTTAGAACGTAGTATTCGATAATTTCCGTTTTTGTTTGCCAATATGCAATAAAAGCTTTTAAACGTGGCATTTAGCAAATAAAGAGCCTAAATGGTTGGCTTTTTTTGTGTTTGTAAAGGTTTTCAGACGATAGCAAAAATTTTAATAATACAAATAAAATTTAAAGGGGGATAAAAATGAAAAAAGTATTATCGACTTTTTTAGTTGTTATTATGCTAATGCTAATAATAACACCAATGGAAGTTGTATCGGTTATAGCACAAAACCAAGTATTGTTCATCAATGAAATCATGGCTTCAAACTCTAAAACTATAAGGGACGGCGATGTGGACGATAAGGATGATGGAAATAAGGGAGGAGCTTATTCGGACTGGATTGAGATTTACAACTCGAGTGATTACCCCATTGACCTTACAGGTTATACAATATCCGATTCCGGTGCTACTTGGACATTTCCTCAATGTACTATTTCCGCAAAGGGATACTTGATTGTTTGGGCTTCAGACAAAAACAAAGTGGCCAGGAACGGTCAGTTACATACAAATTTTAAATTAAGTGCTTCCGGTGAACCGGTTACGTTGAAGGCACCTAATGGAGATGTTGTGGATTATGTCGAATTTGGAAGTCTTCAAGATGATCAATCATATGGTCGAAGGACAGATGGAAGTTCTGAATTTGTGACATTTACAAAGTCCACACCGTTATCTAGTAATGCTATGGGTACAGTTTTAGTTAGTGAACCGGTCTTTTCAAAAAAAGGAGGTTTTTACACCGAAGCCTTTGATTTGGAAATAACTACAAATGAGCCCAGGACTACAATCTATTATACCACCGACGGTTCCGATCCTGTACCGGGGGACTCAGGAACTTATCAATACACAGGAAGAATTACAATTAAGAGTAGATCTGGGGAAGCTAATGTATTATCAATGATTTCAAACATTATCACTGATTTTTCGACTCAATTTAGAGCACCGAAGGGTGAGGTCTTTAAATGTACTACAATAAAAGCTGTTGCCATTAGGGACGATGGCTCAAGAAGTAATGTTGTGACCCATTCCTACTTTGTAGATCCTGATATCAAGTCAAGATATACTTTACCGGTTATTTCTGTTGTTACTGACTATGATAATCTATTTGATCCGTCAACGGGAATTTATTACGGTTCAAATGCTGAAAAATCCGGAAAAGAGTGGGAGAGACCTGCACATATAGAGTTTTTTGAACCGGGAGGAAAACTTGGTTTTTCACAAAATATAGGACTAAGAATCCACGGAAACTACACTAGAAAAATCCCGCAAAAATCGTTCAGGCTTTATGCCGATGGTGATAATGGAGATTTAGGTGAATTTAGCTATGAAATCTTTCCCGGACTCACCAAAAAAGGTAACGGTAAAAAGATGAAAACTTTTGAACGATTGATACTGAGACAATCAGGTAATGACTGGTCTAGTGCATATATGAGAGATGAAATGATGCAGAGCCTGGTATCTCATTTAAACATACTGGATACCCAGGCAGTTAGACCTGCGGTATTGTTCCTCAATGGAGAGTACTGGGGTGTGTATTACATTCGTGAGCGTTTCGATAAAGAGTACTTGTCGGAACATTACAACCTGGATGACGATAGAATTGCAATAATAGAAACCAAGGTTCAACAAAATAATTTTGGCGGATTTGATCCCGGCAATGGTGGATTTAATCCCGGTAATGGCGGTTTTGACCCCGGTAACGGTGGATTTAACCCCGGTAACGGTGGGTTTAACCCCGGCAATGGTGGGTTTAACCCCGGTAACGGTGGATTTAACCCCGGTAACGGTGGATTTAATCCCGGTAATGGTGGATTTGACCCCGGGATGGGCGGATTTAATCCCGGAATGGGTGGATTCGATCCTGGTCAATGGGGTTTCGGTGCCGACCTTCCTCAAGTAATTAGTGTAGAGGAAGGTACACAAGAAGATGCCGATGCATATACTAACGAGGTAATTAATTATCTCAAATCACACGACATTACTCAAAAAAATACATATGAGTATATTAAAACAAAAATTGACATTGATAACTATATTGTTTATAATATAGCAGAAATTTTCTTTGGCAACACAGATTGGCCCGGAAACAATGTATCATTTTGGAGATACAAAACCGATGACGGACAGTATCATCCGGAAGCACCTTATGGACAGGACGGTAGATGGAGATGGTTCTTAAAGGACGTTGATTTTGGTTTCGGGTTGTATAACAAACCTGTAAATCATGATACCTTAAGTTATGCGGCAGGTGATAGAAAAGAAGGGACAAGTAATCCTGATTGGTCTACATTCCTATTTAGAACATTGCTACAGAATGATGAATTCAGAAATCAGTTTATAAATGCCTTCGCAGATCAGTTAAATACTTCCTTTGTACCGGAAAGAGTACTTGGAGTTATAAATGAATTTGAATCTATACTATCTCCTGAAATGCAAGAACATACTGACCGTTGGCAGTATATTAAAATGAATACATGGAGTCAGAATGTTCAAGTACTTAAGGATTATGCCAAGAACCGTCCGACATATATGATTCAGTTTATTAAAAACAAATTTAGCAGCAATGGTGTTACAGGTACAGCCAATATAACATTGAACACCGATCCGTCAAAAGGCTATATAAGAATAAATACTGTAGATATAAAGGCATCTACTCCGGGTGTGAAGGATCCAAGCAGATGGACCGGCTTGTACTTTACAGGTATTCCAGTCACTGTAACTGCTGTAGCAGCGGATGGATATGTATTCGATCACTGGGAAGGTATTACGGGCTATTCCGATACAGTGACCTTTACTCATACCGGAGAAATGAACATAACTGCTGTTTTCAGGAAGGATAACGGTACAGTACCCACACCCACCATAACACCGGTGCCAACGCCAACCAAAACAACATCACCGGGAAGTGATGTTATTGGTGACGTTAATGGAGACGGTTGTTTTGATTCGCTAGACTTTGCTACGACTAGAATGTATCTGGTAGGAAGGAAAAAAGAAAGCGAAATAAACAAAAAGGCTGGCGATGTCAATTTGGATGGAGTACTTGATTCACTAGACTTTGCATATATGAGGCTGAAATTGGTCGGAAAGCTTGACAAGTTTCCCGCTGAACGAAAATAGTTAGGTTTTAAATATTTAAATCCAAGGGATTATCTGTGTTGATTTACAAAGAAAACAATGATTTATGCTTTTGGTTACCATTTTAAGGCAAAAATTTAAGATTTATTTAAGGTTTTCGATGTAGAATTAAATTGTAGGGAGGGGGTAATCCAGTGGCTATTGAGGTTTTTAACAGGTATGAGATAAAATATCTGTTGGATTATGAAACATGCCAAAAAGTTCAACGGCGGCTTGTCGAATATATGGAATTGGACGAGTATAACAAGAATCATCCGTTTTATACAATAAGCAATATATATTACGATACAGAAGACAACCATCTCATACGTCATTCATTGTCAAAACCTAAGTACAAAGAAAAGCTCCGACTCCGAGGATATGGTGTTCCTAAATTGGAAGATAAAGTTTATTTGGAGATAAAGAAAAAAGTAAACGGACTAGTGAATAAGAGAAGGACAAAACTGGTTTTAAGTGAGGCTTATGAGTTTGCTGAAACAAGAGAAAAACCGGAGTTAAAGAGTTATATGAATAAACAGGTTTTGAACGAAATTGATTATCTGTTAAAATTGTATAAGCCTGTGCCTAAATTATATTTGGCATATGATAGAAAAGCATTTTTCGGTATAAATAACAGAGATTTAAGGATAACCTTTGATACTAATATTCGTTCAAGGAGAGAAGATTTGAGGCTTGAGGCAGGGGATCACGGTCGAAAACTGCTTCCGAGCGATGAATTGTGGCTTATGGAAGTAAAAGCAGAAAAGACCATCCCTATATGGCTTTCAAAGCTTTTAAGCGAGTATAAACTCTTTAAAACCAGTTTTTCTAAATATGGAACAGAGTATAAAACATTGATTCGTGAAAGTTTGGAAAAGGGAGGAGAGAAACAATGGATTTTTTATTCAATGCCGCAGCAGAATCGTTACAGCTATCGTTAAGCAGTGCGACGTTGACAATTTTAACTTCATTTATATTGGGATTGTTGATTAGTTTTACATATATGAAAACTTGTTCTAAGGGTTATTATTCTCAAAGTTTTGTACTTACGCTGATAATGATGCCCAGTGTTGTTGCAGTAATTATTCTTTTGATTGGAACTAATATAGCAAGTGCATTTGGGCTTTCGGGAGCTTTTTCAATAATTCGTTTCAGAAGTGCACCCGGAGATCCTAAAGATATATCCTATGTGCTCTTTTGTATGGGAGCAGGATTGGCCTGTGGTGTGGGTGTTTATGGTTATGCTTTGTTCTTTACGGTTATTCTTTGTGCCATTATGGTGGTTTTGTGCAAAACCAATTTCGGTTCGAGAAACAGTACTGAAAAGATACTTAAGATAATTATACCGGAAGATCTGGATTATCAAGGTGCATTTGACGATATATTCGAAACTTATACTTACAGATATGACTTAAAGAGAGTTAAAACAACCGATCTTGGAACTTTATACGAACTTGTTTACTTGATTAGTATGAAGTCGAATGTGAAAGAGAAAGAATTTATTGATGAACTTAGATGCAGGAACGGTAATTTAAACATTACATTATCAATGAATGCAGATCCGGCAGATTAATGGAAACTTTGATTAAATATAAAATAGGGGGCTTTTTTGCCCCCCTGTTTTTTACAGCTCAAATTTTTTACGTGTCGGATTTAATACACATATACATATGCATCTGAACTTGAAGTGACTGGATTTACATTACATCTAATATTTTCTGAATCAACTTCAATTTTGTATCCTACATACTTGCCTCCTTTGGATGTATTCCACAAAGGTGCATATTCCGATGTCGATGGAGTTGAGGAAGATTTGGGATTTAAAATAGGTAATATTTCATTTTCCTCTCCATCTATGGTACAAATTATGGTATTTTGAAGTGCATATATCAACTCTGTTGAAGGTTGACCATTCATTGAATGGATAGAACCGTCATATTTCATATTTTCCAATTTATAATCGTTACTTTGCAGCATGTAAGAAAGAACTGCTTTTTCAATTATCAAAGCCTGCTGTTCGTCGGATTTTTTTCTGGAGTTATTTAAAGTGTTTGTAAACATACTTATGGCAATTACAGCAATAACACCTAAAATTGCAATGACAATAAGCAATTCTATAAGCGAAAAACCTTTACTATCCCCAATAATTTTTTTCATACAATATACTCCTCCTAAATCAATAAAATATTACCGGGTACAGGCAAACGACAGTTACGAAAACCTATAAAACAACACGGAAGAAAGCATTTTGACAAGAATTTTCGGTGGAAAAAATTCAAGGTCCTTCATAGATATCGTAACTTTCTTCGTAAACCCAATAATTTGAATCTCTATATTTTTATTCTATCATCGATTCTATGGAAATAACAGTACAAAACAAGTAATATATGTTTATTATGTAAAATTGTTATAGATAAAAAGTTTTAATATAATTTGGGCAAATTTTTTGTTATAAAAGCTACCATGTAATAATACTTATTCTAAAAGCCATAAAGATTAAAAGTCAGGTATTGAAGAATTTATAAATTTGTTAATTAAAATAATGAAGCTTTGTATCGGCTATTTGCCTATACAAAGCTATATGGTTCTGCCTGTAAAATTGCTATATGGGATACTGTTTTTATACTTTAGGGATGTTTCTTCCATAAAAAATTTCAGCCATTTCTTTTTTCAGTTTTTGCTTTATTTTTCTCTTTTCGCCCGGTAGCAGATCTTTTTTTGTAATACCGAACAAATAATTATCCAAATCGAAGTCTTTGATTAGCATTTTTGTGTGGAATATATTTTCCTGATATACGTTTACATCTATTGTGTGATATCTCTCTTTTGTCTCACTGCCGATATAGTTCTGTATGGAGTTTATTTTATGGTCTATAAAGAGCTTTTTACCTTCTACATCGCGGGTAAAGCCTCTGACTCTGTAATCTATAGTTATAATGTCCGAATCGAAACTGTGAATCAAATAATTAAGTGCCTTTAAAGGTGATATACGACCGCAAGTGGACACATCAATATCAGCCCTGAAAGTACTTATACCGTCATCGGGATGACTTTCAGGATAGGTGTGGACAGTTATGTGACTTTTGTCCAAATGTGCGAGAACAGTTTCGGGAACAGGACCCGGGACTTCATTTTGGTTTTGGTCATCTTCGGGGCTAGAGCCTTGACCTTGAGAGTCATTAATTTTTTCTTCGCAAATAAGCATGGTAACACTAGCACCCTGCGGTTCATAATCTTGACTTGAAATATTTAAAATGTTTGCCCCAATAATATTGGAAACATTTGTAAGTATCGAAGTCAATCTTTCGGCATTATACTGTTCATCAATGTATTCAATATAACCTTTTCTATGCTCAAGGGTTTTGGCGTAGCAAATATCATATATATTAAAGCTTAGAGTTTTGGTTAAATTGTTGAAGCCATAAAGTTTTAATTTTTTTAAGGATTTGATTTCCATAGTGATTACCTCATTCCTAAAATAATATAACATGATAATTATAATTACATAATGATATTTTGTAAATGGTCCGTAAAAAATATATATATTTCTGCCAAAATACTGATAAAAAATATATAATATTTGTTATGGATTATTTATTCAAAATTCATCCAATATTCTTGAATGTCAAAGAGAGTAGAAACTTAACCGGGGAGGAGACATTGAAGTGATTAAAATATGTTTTTTGGATGCAAAAACGCTTGGAATTGATGCAGATCTTTCAGGGTTGTCCGAATTTGGAGATGTGGTTATATACAATACGACAAAGCCCGATGAAGTAGCTGAGAGAATAAAAGAGCAGGATATTGTCATATCAAATAAAGTGATTTTAAATGAAAGCAATATGAAAGATGCTTTGAATCTAAAGCTTATTTGTGTTGCAGCAACAGGAACAAACAATATAGATTTGGAATATGCAAGAACAAGAGGGATAGCAGTTTCAAATGTGGCAGGGTATTCTACCGAGAGCGTGGTACAGCATACTTTTGCCATGTTGTTTTATCTTATGGAAAATCTTAAGTATTACGATGAGTATGTAAAATCAATGAGTTATACGAAAAGCGACATATTTACTCATCTTGAAAGACCTTTTGAAGAATTGTGGGGGAAGACTTGGGGAATTATTGGACTTGGAACTATCGGAAGTTCGGTGGCATCCATAGCAAGGGCATTCGGATGTAGAGTAGTATATTACTCAACATCGGGAAAAAATCAAAATTTCCAATATGAGAGGCTTGAACTTGATAAATTGCTTGAACAATCGGACATAGTTTCCATACATGCACCTCTGAATGAAAAGACTAAAAATCTCATAGATTACAAATGCCTGCAAGCTATGAAGAAGAGTGCCCTTCTATTGAATCTTGGCAGAGGAGGAATAGTAAACGAATTTGATCTCGCAAAGGCTCTAGATGAAGATTTGATTAAAGGTGCAGCACTCGATGTACTTGAAACTGAGCCAATAAAACCGGATAATCCTCTTTTGGATTTGAAGAAAAAGGACAAATTGTTTATAACACCCCATATAGCCTGGGCAAGCGTTCAAGCGAGAAAAAGGCTTATAAATGAACTTAAACTCAATATTAAGGCATTTTTAAACAATGAAAGAAGAAACAGAATTGTCTAGAAAGAGACGTTAGAAAGAAGTAAAAACAAAGTATTGATGGGACATCACCTTAAGAATGCCCCATCAATATTTTAATAATTTTGAGTGAAAGGGTTCCTTCCGCTTCGGTAGTTACTGAGGGGGAAAATACAAACCGGATTTTTTGCGGAAGTTTTGTTCTTCACTCTGCTAAGTAGAAGCAGTACATTTTAACATTACTTGTTAAAGCTTCTGTAATGCCAAAATGGACTATACTTTTCTTCTAATGAGCTAGAAATTAAGATTTACGATGGTGTTATTCCCTATAACCGTTGCCGTTGAAGAACAACAAAAGGAATACGAGGATGAAGAATAAAATTTCGCAGTTGTCCCCAAAAATACCCTTATTACATGACATTAACTATCAACTCCTTTTCTTTGATAATACATACTATTCATTTCCGTTAAAGTGTGTTACAAAATTGATGATTAATTGACAGGCTTTTTTATTTAGCATTTGAAAGTGAAAGTTAATTCGGCAATCTTTAAAAAACGGCTTTTTGTGATATAATATTTCAAGTACTGAATTGCACCTGTGCAAAGTTTATTGATAAAGGACGGAGAATTCTTAAGGTTAAGACTTTAAGTCCGGCTTTGTAGATAACGATTGGAGGTTTTTTATATAATGTTGCTTGCAGTAGACTGGAAAGATTATGAGCTGATAGATACCGGAAATGGCGAGAAACTTGAGAGATGGGGTACATATCTTTTGAGAAGGCCCGATCCTCAAATAATTTGGCCTGCGAGCGGTAATATAAAATTGTGGGAAAAGGTTGATGCCCACTATCACAGGAGTTCAAGCGGAGGAGGGAAGTGGGAGTTTAAGAAAAAGCTTCCCGAGAGATGGAAGATTTCATATAAAGGATTGTCTTTTTATATAGAGCCTACCGGTTTCAAACATACTGGACTCTTTCCCGAACAAGCTGTTAACTGGGATTGGATGATTGATAAAATACGTTCTGCCAATAGGCCTATAAAAGTATTGAATCTTTTTGCCTATACGGGAGGAGCAACAGTTGCGGCTGCATATGCGGGAGCCTCTGTATGCCATGTGGATGCTGCTAAAGGAATGGTACAATGGGCTAAGGAAAATGTCAGTCTTTCAGGGCTTTCAGACAGACCTGTCCGTTTCATTACCGATGATGTAATTAAGTTTGTCCAAAGGGAAAAGAGAAGGGGAAATCTTTATGATGCGATAATAATGGATCCGCCATCTTACGGTCGTGGACCAAAAGGGGAAATATGGAAAATTGAGGATGAGATATTTTCATTAGTAGAGCTTTGCATGGATGTATTGTCGAAAAAACCGCTCTTCATTCTTATAAACTCATACACTACCGGGTTTTCGCCGACGGTGTTGGAAAACATTCTTAAGATGACTATAGGTAAAAGGCATAAAGGATTTATCTCATCGGGTGAAGTAGGAATTCCTGTTTCTTCAACGGGTTTGATACTTCCTTGCGGTATTTACGGCCGTTGGGAGGCAAAAGGTTAATGAGTGCCAATAAGAACATAAAGATTAAAGTATTATACGAAGACAATCACTTATTGGTGGTGGAAAAGCCTGTTAATGTGCCTGTTCAGAAGGACAGCAGTAATGATATTGACATGCTTACCCTTCTAAAAGAAGATTTAAAGGTTAGGTATAACAAGCCGGGGAATGTTTATTTGGGGCTGGTTCATCGATTGGACAGACCTGTTGGTGGGGTAATGGTTTTTGCCAAGACCTCAAAAGCAGCATCGAGATTATCGGACCAGGTGCGTACAAGAGGAATTGGCAAGACTTATGTTGCAGTGGTTCACGGCAAGTTGGACAGTAAGGAAGGAAGACTGGAAAACTATCTTTTAAAGGATGAAAAAGCCAATAGGGTAAATGTTGTATCACCTGAGGTAAAGGGTGCAAAACAGGCAATCTTGGACTTCCATGTAATAGGTGAGGCTAAGGGCTATACCCTGGTCAAGATTGATTTACATACCGGGCGTTCCCATCAAATAAGAGTGCAATTTTCGCATATCGGACATCCCTTGTATGGAGATCAGCGTTATGGAAACAAGGTTAACAAGGTAGGTCAGCAAATAGCACTGTGGTCATACGGAATAGGGTTTAAGCACCCTACTACCGGGGAGGAAATGGAATTTCTGTGTAACCCGCCTGATATAGAGCCTTGGAGCTGGTTTGAATTATTTTAGTTTATATCAAAGGAGTGTCGAAGAACTACTTTTAGGTAGGAAGCGATGCTCCTTTCTATTTATATGAATGATAAAAAATAAAATACTAATATATTACATAGTATAAGAAAATATTACAAAAAGTAAGGAAGGAGAAGAATAATGAATAAAGTATTATCATTTGTATTGGTATTTAGTTTTATGTTTTTGGTATCATGTTCTAAAAACAATGAAAATATAGTTTAGACTTTCACCGCTGAAGAAATTGTTTCGGAATTTAAAAATGCTGGATTACCTATCGATAACATTATAATTTATGATGAAGAAACAGACCCTAATGAACTTTTAGGACGGCCAAATCAATATATTACGAAAGTTAAACACTCGAAAAATAAAATTAATATTATGAATTTCGGACTTTTCGAAGTCAGGAATTTATTTATTAGACAAAAAAGAGCTGTTACACTAAATTTTTTCTTGGTGCAACAGCCCATTCTGGGGTTTGAAAAGGGGAAATCCCCTTTTTGACTATTTAGGACTCCCAGTTTTGGTTATTTTGACTTATCAAATCCATAGGTATGTTTCTATTCAATAACAATTGTGTATGTTTCACCTATATTCATACTTTCCTTTGAAGTTACACTTTGTATTATTGTGCTTTCTGCCTTGTAGGTGCCGGGGCTTATAACTCTGGCATAGTAGGTAAGAGTTTTGTCCTTCTGTTCCTTATTCACGTAGAAGGTTACCTTTTGTCCGTCGGATTCCATGTAACTTATCTCATTGATTTTTATATCCATTCCCATATTTAACGGGTTGTCAATCGGTTTTAACCCGGAAGGCAGATAGTCCGTTATCTGATATGTTCCGTCAAGAGCCTTTGCACCTACATTCCATGTAATCACCACTTTTACAATATCCGACTGGCTGAAGTAG
>Ga0134093_1001291_pt1 | contig 24690 bp, 17 predicted proteins | sample 4_1taG_FD_94452 | JGI IMG/M metagenome (GOLD analysis project Ga0134093, IMG submission 94452) | Switchgrass degrading microbial communities from high solid loading bioreactors in New Hampshire, USA - 4_13_20_68_A1 metaG | ecosystem: Engineered > Bioreactor > Semi-continuous > Anaerobic >...
CGATGGCCTTGCGGTCGGTCAGGTCGTCGCCGCTGCCGGGCACCACGATGGCCTCGCGCAGGCCGAACTGGTCCTCCAGCTCGCGCACCAGGCGCATGTGCTGCGAGACGGCCTCATCCACGCGGATCTCGACGATCCCCAGGCGCAGCGCCTCCTGCAGCAGGCGCCACACCCGCGTGCGAGAAATGTGCAGCCGGTCAGCGATCTCCTGCTGGTTCAAGCGGTCGACGTAATACAGCCAGGCGGTTTTATCTCGCAGTGTCGTGGGGTCGGTCGGGTCGTCCATTTCCACCTCGGGACGGCTCAGGTGATCTTGACCACAATGTCCATGATGATGTCGGCGGCTTCGTCACCGCGGTCGGCGGCGTTGGAGATGTGCCGCAGCACCTCGCGCAGCTTGAGCACGCGGATGATGTCCTTGGTCTTCTTGGCTTCCTGGAAGATATCGGCGATGGCCTCGCGGTAGACCGTCTCCACCCGGTTTTCGAGCGCTTTGGCACGCTGGGCGTGCTCGGCCGCCACGGTGGGGTGATCCTCCAGGCGCAGGGTGGCCATGTACAGCTCCTGGGCGGCCTCTTTGAGCAGGCTGGCCATGCGCACCAGATAGGGGGTGGGCTGCACCTCCAGCACGTCCATCTCGTCCACGGTGGTGTAGGCGTAGTCGATCACGTCGTCGATGGCGCGGGAGAGGGCGAAAATGTCTTCCCGGTCGAAGGGGGTGACGAAGGAGCGGTTCAGCTCGGCGATCAGGATGCGGCGCACCTCGTCGGCCTCTTTTTCGGTGGCGCGGATGGCCTCGGCCGTGTCATGGTCGAAGTGCTTCATGTACTGCTCAAACTGCTCCAGCCCCTTGACCGTCACCGCGGCGTGCTCTTTGATCAGTTTGACGAACTTGTCTTCTTTCTTCTTGAAGAGGTTGAATAAGCCCATGCGATTTCCTGTTAGCGAAGGGTGGCCAGGGTCTGGTTAAGCGACGGGATCTGCGAGAGGGCCAGGTTGAACAGCAGCCCCAGGATCCCCGTCAGGGGGATGGTCAGCAGCCAGGCGGTGAGGATGTTCCCGGCCACGCCCCAGCGGACTTTGTTGGGCCGCTCGGCCGCGCCCACGCCCAGCAGGGCCGTGCTGACCACCTGGGTGGTGCTGACCGGGCCGCCCAGCAGCGCCGCGCCCAGGATGACCGCCGCCGAGGCCAGCTGGTTGTTGAACCCGTGGATGGGGCGGACTTTGTAGAACTTGCCGCCCAGGGTGCGGATCAGCCGCCAGCCGCCGGTGGCGCCGCCCGCGGAGAGGGCCGCCGCGCACACCAGGACCACCCAGGTGGGCACAACAAACTCGTCCAACTGGCCGGTGATCATCAGGCCGAGCACGATCACGCCCATGGTCTTCTGGGCGTCGTTGGCCCCGTGGCTCAGCCCCAGAGCGACGGCGGTGAACAGCTGCACGCGCTTGAAAAACACGTTGATGCCCGGGGTGGCGCTGCGGGCCAGGAACAGGGTCAGCTTCATAAAGAAAAACCCGGCGATAAAGCCAATCACCGGGGATATGAACAAAGCCGTGAGGATCTTGAGGATGCCGTCCAGGCGCAGCAGGCTCCAGTCGCCGGAAAGCATGACCGCGCCGACAATCCCGCCGATCAGCGCGTGCGACGAGGAGGAGGGGATGCCGAAGAACCAGGTGGTGATGTTCCAGATGATGGCGGCCAGCATGGCGGCCAGCACCACCGAGATGGTGATCTGGTCCGCCGAGACAATGTTCGAGCCGATGGTCTCGGCCACGGCCACACCGAAGAGGAACGGGCCGGCGAACTCGGAGACGGCGATGATGGCCAGGGCGGCGCGCGGCGGCAGGGCGCGTGAAGAGATGGCGGTGGCGACGATGTTGGACGAATCCTGCACACCGTTCAGAAAGCTGAAAGCGATCGCCAGAGCGACGAGGGCAATAATCACCGGATCCAAGCGGTCACCTTGCGGGCGGGGTGGAGGCGCCTGAGCAAATGCTCAGACTTCGGGCATTTTGCTAATGATAGCAGGAACAGGGGACGGAGGCAAACGCTGGAGAGAAACCTGAACGTTTGTGAATGGAGAGAGGGATATATGAGGTAGGGTGAGGGGCCCTGACTGTGAGGGAGGGGTGCGCGGGTGAGCGGTCTAGGGGTGACCGTACATGATATATATCGCCACACACACGGCGTAGATGACCGGGACAGGCAGCCCCATCAGAGGCACGGTCCAGCTGTGAAGGACCACATACGGCGCGAAGAACGGGGCGGAAACGATGGCCCACTTGATGTTGTGCTCCTTCAGCGCGCGATACAGCAGGTACACACCCAGGGGCACCAGCCAGGGGAACAGGCTGGTGTTCCAGGGGCTGCTGTGCATATTTGCTGACTGTAGCGGCCAGAACCCGTACAGAGCGAAGGACAGCAGCGTGACCAGGCTGACTGGCGCAAACACGCGCACCACCTCGCGGAACTTCCCCGCCCGCCAGGCCTCGACCAGCCAGTACAGCGCCACCGCCGCACCGATCTGAGGTTTCATAAGGACAAAAAACAGGCCGATTTGCGGCGGCAGGATGAACCCCAGCGCTGCCAGCCAGTCCAGGTTGCCGTTCACAAAACCAACGCGGGTGACAGGTGACAGAACGATGACCAATGCAGGTAAGAGGCTGCCGGTCAGGCGGTAGGCTACGAACAGATACACGGCCATCCCGACCGCGAACCAGAGCGAGTAACCGATATCGATCGGGAGCGCCGCAAAAGGAGCGATAGCCAGTAACGTCCAGGGCGGGTTCATGTAGCCGCTGATCTCATAGGGGTTTTCTCCCCGCAGGACTTTCAGCGCCGCAGGCCGGAATGCTCCGCGCCAGTCAACCCCGGTGCAGCCATAGGCACACGGCTGCTCCTCGATGGGTATCAACCGGTGGACAGCAATGGCCAGCAGTGCAATAGAAAAAAGAACCAGTGCGGCGGTGACGGGCTTTTCCCATCGAGCGGGAATGGCAGCCCGGGCAGGCAGCAAGTCGGGTTTCATCGCTCATCATCCCCCTGATAATTTGTGCAAAACCGGGATTGATTCAACCACCAGTATAGCTCTTACTCGGCAGTAATCAAGTGCGGCGGGTATAGGGTTTTCCGATTGATATAACCCTGGCACCTTGCAGAAGCGTGGAGAAGAGCGAGAGGGAAGAACGTATAATAGGAGATGTTCCAGATGGACCAATTTCGGATCAATAACGGGCTGATTGGAAATCCTGAATGCATCAAATCCGTGAAAAGAAGCTCGCTTTTTCGTTCGCTGCACTTACGCGCTGGAGCGGCCGGCTTGGCCTGACTTTTTCGGACCAACTTATATTCTCCCTTTCCAATTTCATCCTGAACATGATCCTGACGCGCTGGATGCCGGCTGTGGAATACGGCGCGTATTCTCTGGGGTTTTCCATCTATCTCTTCTTCTTGAGCGTCCCCAGTTCCCTGATCTGGGAGCCGATGGCCGTGCTGGGGGTGCGCAAGCAGGAGGACGAGCAGCCCGGATATTTCCAAAAACTGCTGGTCTACCAGACCGCCGTCGCTCTGGCGCTCAGCCTGCCGCTGGTCGCGGCGGCGTTCTTCTTTTATGGTAGGGAGGCAGCAGCCGTGCGCAGCGCAGCTCTGGCCCTGCCTTTCCTGGCCCTGATCTGGTTTTCCCGCCAGATTTGCTACTACCGCACAGCCCCGGGTGAAGCGCTCAGGGTCAGCTCGGTTTACTTTATCCTTCAAATGGCGGGAGTGGTGCTTCTGTTTTTATCAGATCGTCTGAGCGTGCCCGCCGTGTTCGCCTGGACCTCATTTTCGAGCCTGGCTGCCTTCCTGTTTGGATGGAAGCGCCGGGGGCTGCTGTCCGGTTTGTATTTTTCACTCGCAGGTCTAAGAGACCCGGGTGATCTGCATACCCACTGGACTTACGGAAAATGGATGATGGTCGCAGGGCTGGCGAACGGGATCATGACCTTGAGTGTGATTCCGCTGCTGACGTTGTTTACCGATCTGGAAAGCGTGGCCGTGTTTAAGGCCATGCAGAATTTCGTAACGCCCCTTCAGCAGGCGCTGGCTGCGCTTAGCCTGGTGATGCTGCCGGTCACTGCACGATACATCCAGCAGGCGGGCGGCCGGCTGTCGAGCAGGCAGGTGGGGCTGGCTTTGCTGGCTGCATCTCTGGTTTCGGCGGTGTATCTGCTGATCCTGGTTTTCTGGGGACGGGATCTTATCCGCCTGCTGTACAACCAGCCCTTCTATCTGGATTATGTCTGGCTGCTGATTCTGCTGGGGGCTTCCACCTCGATCACCGCTCTGGGTTATGTCTTCCGGATATTGTTGAGGGCGATGAATAGACCTGAATCGATTTTCTGGTCGAAGGCTGTGCCAGCAGTTTTTGTTCTTGTGGTTGGGATTATCTTAATTAGCCGGTATGGATTGGCTGGCGCAGGGATTACGGTTCTTATTAGTATGTCTCTTGAATCCCTGACGCTGTTCGTGTTCTACATCAGAAATTCACGCAAGCAGGTCATGGAAATGGGCAAGCCGTCTATTCCGGAGGCGATGTGAAGATTCTGCTAGCCCACAGCTATTACCAGCAGCCTGGAGGGGAGGAAAAGGTATTCGCTTCCGAGGGAAGGCTGCTGGAAGATCACGGACATACCGTATACCGCCTGGAAGCGCACAATAAAGACATCGATTCCCTGTCATTTTCAGGACGGGTTTCCACGCTCATCTGGAACCGGGAGATGTATCGAAGGGTGTATCAGCTGGTAAAGGTACACGGGATCGAGGTAGCTCATTTTCATAACACCTTTCCCATGATTTCCCCCTCAGTCTATTACGCCGCCCGGAAAGCAGGAGCAGCAGTTGTGCAGAGGCTTCCAAATTACCGGTTATTGTGCCCGGCAGCCACCATGCTGAGGAACGGATCGCTCTGCGAAGAGTGTCTTGGTCGGATTCCATGGAAAGGCGTGATGTATGCCTGTTACCGGAACAGTCGAGTTGCCAGCGCTGGAACCGCGACCATGCTAGCCGTTCACCGGCTGGCGGGAACCTGGAATCAACAGGTGGACCGTTACGTGATGATGAACGAATTCGCCAGGAGGAAGTTTATTCAGGGTGGGCTGCCAGCTGAAAAGCTGGCAATCAAGCCGAACTTCATCCTGAACGATCCTGGCATTGGGTCCGGCGATGGGGGTTACGCGATTTATGTCGGACGGCTTTCTAGAGAGAAAGGGCTGAGCACTCTGTTTTCCGCCTGGAGGCTGCTGGAAGGGAGGTACCGCCTGCTGCTGGTGGGGGATGGTCCAGAGGAGGGTTTGGTCCGTGAATCGGCCGGACAGAATACATCCATCCAATGGCTGGGCCGAAGACCCAATGAGGAAGTAATTGAGCTGGTTAAAAGGGCTGCTTTTCTGGTGATGCCGTCCATCTTTTATGAGCCCTTTGGCATGGTGGCTGCTGAAGCATTCGCGGTTGGGACACCGGTCATCGCCTCCAACCTCGGAGGCATCCCGGAGCTGGTGGAAGATGGCAAATCCGGCCTGCTGTTCAACCCCGGTGACCCGGTCGACCTGGCGGAGAAGATGCGCTGGGCGTTTGAGCACCCGGCAGAACTGGCCCAGATGCGCAGGCAGGCGAGGCAGGAATACGAAACCAGGTACACAGCGGAACAGAATTATCAAACCTTGATGAGTATTTATCAGCAAGCCATCGAACACAGACGAAGTCAGGGTTCTTAGGGTTTTCCTTCCACGGCCAGCTATGAACAAGAAGTTGCAAATCCTCAATGTACGCGTGAGCGCCATCAATATGGAAAAGGCGTTGCGGACGATGGGGGAATGGATAGACCAAGGCCAGCGGCAGTATGTCACCGTCACCCCCGCGCACGCCATCATGGACTGTTACCGCCACCCGGAACTCCGTCCCATCTTCAACGCCAGCGGCATGACCACCCCGGACGGCATGGCGGTGGTCTGGTTATTGCGCCTGATGGGCGAAAAGCAGGTCAGCCGGGTGTACGGACCGGACCTGGTGCTGGCGGCCTGCGAGCGCTCGCTGCAAACCGGCTGGGCGCATTATTTTTATGGCGGCGCGCCCGGGGTGGCGGAAAAACTCGCCGGGCGGCTGTGCGAGCGCTACCCGGGCCTGAGGGTCGTCGGGATGGCCGCTCCTCCGTTTCGCCCGCTGACCCCGGAGGAGGACGAAGCTGATTGCCGGCGGATCAATGCTTCCGGAGCCGATATTGTCTGGGTGGGGTTGGGCAGCCCCAGGCAGGAGGTCTGGATGAGCGAGCATCTGGGCCGGCTGAACGTCCCGGTGATGGTCGGGGTGGGGGCGGCTTTTGACTTCCTCTCCGGGACCAAGAAGCAGGCTCCGCGCTGGATGCAGCGCAGCGGGCTGGAATGGCTTTACCGCCTGATCAGCGAGCCGCGCCGTCTGTGGCGCCGGTATGCCCGGTATCCGCTGTTCGCGCTTCTGGCCACCGCGCAGCTGCTGGGGCTGCGAAGGTTTTCGGATTAATGCCGCCCCGGGTGGAACAGGACTTGCACGCCGTCCTTACCGAACTGAAAGTCACTTCAAACCCGCGGGTGGATATGATAATTCTTACCGGCCGTGTGACCGGGCAGCGTACCTCCTGCCCGCGTCAGGCCCGGAATCCATTTTGAGCCAGATCATCGGGGGAGCCATGCAGTCCTCACCGCAGCCAGCCGAAAAAACCTCATCCCCTCTCCGCGCCTGGGGGACGGGAGCGGTCTTCCTGTTATGCGCGGTCGCAATATTGTACGGGCGCTCCAGCCAGCTGCGGGCTGACTTCAATGCGCAGACCTTCCTGCTGCTGGCTGGAACGGTTCTCGGGCTGTTGTGGCTGCTGAAGCGTGGGGTGCGGGACCGGGCCGGGCTGCCGCGCACGGGCCTGGAGCTCCCCCTGCTCCTGTTCCTGGTCGGTTGCGCCCTGTCGGTTGCCTTTTCCCCGGCCCCGCGACTGGCGCTGGAAGGCCTGTCCTGGTTCTTTTTCTGCGCGGTTCTTTTTTATGCCCTGGTGGACTTGCTGGGCAGTGCGCAGAACCGGGCGGCGCTGCGCCCTGTACTGGTGGTTGCCACCCTGCCAACTCTTTTCTTTGCCCTGGCAGAGGTGTACCGCATGTACCTGGACTGGTGGGAACGAGTGGGCGCGGCGGTGATGCCGCCGTATCCGTTCCGCTTCATCAGTTTGATGGGCCACTCGAACATCTACATGGCCGTGATGAACCCGGTCGCTCCCTTTGCCCTGCTGCTGTTCCTGAATTCTCGAAGCCGGGCGGGGCGGCTGCTGGCGGCTTTCTGGCTGGTGATGTTCGCCTTTTCGGTCCCGTTCTCTTCCTCGCGATCGGGCTGGCTGGGGTTGGCGGTGGCCTTTGGGACACTGGCTTTCTGGTACCTGGCTGATCGGGGCCGCTGGAAGACGGCCTGGGGGGTTTTCCGGCAGAAAGCGGTATGGATGGCGCCGGCCGGGCTGGCCGTGCTGGCGGCGGGCGCCTGGGCGGCGCTGCGGTTTTACCAGGTATTCGCCGGTTCGCACCCCTCGCATGGCTCAGGCGGCTTGAACCGTGAATCGATCTGGGGAGCGGCGCTTACCGCCTGGCAGTCCTCGCCGCTGTCCGGGGTGGGGATTGGCCGCCTGGGGCTGGAGATGTTTGAAATCAACCGGAATTTCCCGTCCGGATGGTGGCCGCTCCATGCTCATTCTACGTCCTTGCAAATCTTATCCGAAACGGGGCTGCTCGGATTAATTCCGCTGGTTCTGCTCGCGGTCGCGGCCGGCCGAGTGATCGTTCAAGGCTATCAAAGGACCGCTCCAGAAGAGCGCCCCTGGTTCGCGGCGGGCCTGGCCGCGCTGACCAGCGCGGGAGTGCAATCCTTCTTCGACGATTTCACCACCTTCAACGCCGTCCTGGCGCTGCTGGTGGCTGTGGTAGCCCTCCTGATCACCTCCGCCGGCGAACCGGCCCGGTTTCCGTCCAGGTCGTTGCTGGGTCTGGTCGTTCCGGTGCTTGGGCTGGCCGCGGTGACGGCCTTTAACCTCTGGGGATACGCGCCGCTGTACCGGGAAGTGAGCCGGGAAACGGTGGAGAATTGGCGGCAGGCGGCTGTCGCCGCCGAAGAGAGCGCCCGGCGGGATCCGTACCTGCCGGTTTATCAAAGTCAGGCGGCCCTGGCGTATGCGCAGGTGTGGCGGGAAAGCGGGAGCCAGGACGATCTGGATAAAGCGCGCCAGTATCTGAGCCGCTCGCTGGAGATGGACCCCTCGTTCTCACCTTACTGGGCCAGTCTGGCTGTGCTGAACTGGCAGGCCGGGGAAGCGGACGCGGCGATCACGGCCATACAGAAAGCCATCGACCTGTGCCCGGATGAAGCCAACTTCCACATCAATCTGGGATATATGCTCGAGCAAACCGGCGACAATCGAGCTGCCAGCGAGCAGTACCAGATCGCGCTGGACCTTCAGCCCTGGTTCTCGAACCATCCTTTCTGGACAGGCAGCCCGATGCGCGCCGGGTTCATCCAGCAGGCCAGAATCACCTTCCCGCCGGGTACTTACCTCTGGGAGCAGGCCCGGGAAGCCATTGCCGCCGGGCGTATCCCGGAAGCGCGGTGGCACCTGGCGCTGAGCGGGCTGGCCAGTGAGCCATCAGTTGCCCGGGCTGTGACCATGGCAGATCTGGTGTCACCGGATGATCTGTCCTCCCGAAAGGAGGTGGTCGAGCAGCTGGACAGGCTCTACTGGGGCTACGCGGAAAGCAACTACTATTCCTATTACTACTCACGGCTGGGGTACGACTTTGCTTATGTCCCCGGCTACATTGAGATCCACCCCGACGTGGGCCAGTTCGAGCTGCTGGAGGACCTCTTCGAGCGGCAGCGCCAGGCCGGGGACTGCGAGGGCGCGGCCCGCACCTGGGCCACGCTGCAGCGCGAGCGCACCGGCGGGGAAATTCCGGCCGGGGGCTGGCCGCCCATGCCGGCCTGCACCGGCGATCAGCAGGCGGGGGGCTGATGTTCAGGCGCTTTTCGGTCAACTTTGCGGTGCTGTCCATCTTCCTCGACGCGGGGTTGAGCAGCCTGGCGCTGTACCTGGCGGCGGTTCTGCGCGCTCCGCTCAACGTGCTGCCCTTCGTGCGGGAACTGCCGCCGGTTCGCCTGCCGGGCATGCTCTTTGCGGCCTTCCCGCTGATCTGGGTGGGCTGCTTTCTGCTGCTGGATGTGTATGACGGGCGCAAGAACCTGCGCATTGTGGACGAGCTCTCCAGCCTGACGCTCGGCTCGCTGCTGGCGGTGGTGAGCTCGGCCGGGCTGCTGTATTTGTCGTACCGCGATGTGTCGCGCTTCCTCTTCCTGCTGGCGGCCGCGCTGAGCTTCGGCCTGCTGCTGGCCTGGCGTCTGGCGGCCCGGGCGGTCTTCCGCCGGCACGGGCTGCATTCCAGTCCGCGCAGGGTGCTGATCCTGGGGGCGGGCGAGGCGGCCCGCCGGGTGGCGGAGCAGATCCGCGCCGAGCCGGCTGCCGGGCTGGTGCTGGCCGGGTTCCTCAACGGCCCGGGTCCGCACCCGGACCTGCCGGGCGAGCACCTGGGCACGCTTGCGGAAGTCCGCCAGGTGGTCTGCGAGCGGGAGATCGACGACGTGGTGCTGGCGCTGCCGGCCGGCGAGCACGAGCAGGTACGCCGGCTGGTCGACCGGCTGCAGGATCTGCCGGTGCACATCTGGGTCATCCCCGACCAGATCTCGCTGGCGCTGCACACCGCCCGGGTGGAGGAGTTCGGCGGCACGCTGATGTTCGACCTGCGCGCCCCGGCCCTGGACGATTACCAGCGCCTGACCAAACGCATGTTTGACATTGTCATGACGCTGCTGGTGATGCCGCTGGCGCTGCCGGCCATGGGCATTGCGGCGCTGCTGGTTCGCCTGGACAGCCCCGGGCCGGTGCTGTACCGCGCGAAGCGGGTGGGCGAGAACGGGCGCATTTTCACCATGTACAAGTTCCGCACCATGGTGACCGGCGCGGACCGCATGCTGGACCTCTCGCCGGATGAGAACGGGCAGGCCAATCACAAGCGCCCGGACGATCCGCGGGTGACGCGGGTGGGCCGCTTCCTGCGCAAGACCAGCCTGGACGAGCTGCCGCAGCTGTTCAACGTGCTGCGCGGGGATATGAGCCTGGTCGGCCCGCGCCCCGAGCTGCCCGAGCTGGTGGAGCGCTACCTGGCCTGGCAGCGCGAGCGCTTCGCCGTGCCGCAGGGACTGACCGGCTGGTGGCAGGTCAACGGGCGCTCCGACAAGCCCATGCACCTGCACACCGAAGAGGACCTGTTCTACGTGCGCAACTACTCCATCTGGCTGGACCTGAAGATCCTGATCAAGACGGCCTGGGTGGTGCTGAAGGGCAAAGGAGCGTTCTAGGCAGGCGCGCTCCGGCGGCTGGAGCGGGGTGAGCGATACTGGAGTGCCCTGTCGACGGCCTCAAAACCGGGTTATTACTGTATACTGACTGTAACCTAATCACATAGCCTGGAGGCCATCATGACCGAACAACCGGCAGGACCGTCTTTCTCCGAGATCACCAGCGATGACCGTCTGTGGGCGCTGTTGAGCTTTCTTTTCACCCCGATCATCCCCATCGTGCTGCTGCTTTTGGAAGACAAAAAGGCGCGGCCCTTCATCAAGTATCACCTGGTGCCGTCCCTGCTGCTGGGCGTGGCTGAAGCCATCATCGCCGGCGTGCTCGGGTGGATTCCGGTGCTGGGGTGTTTTGTGCCCCTGCTGTGGATCATCAATCTGATCCTGGGGCTGAAAGCCTTTCAGGGCGAGAAAACCGACGTTCCGGTGATCAGCGATTTCGCCCGCCAGCAGGGCTGGATCTGATCCGCCGGCTGAGCTTATAGCAACGGGCGCGCTTTTCGGCGCGCCCGATTTATTTCACGCCGCCTGAGGCGGGCAGCTCAAGCCGCAGGCCGAGGAAACCGGCATAACGCTCGGCTGCTGCGGCGAAGGCATTCTGCTGCGCGGGGGAGGGCGGCTCGAACCAGTCCGGCAGGACGCGCACGGTCGAGCGGGTCAGCTCGCGCTTCCAGGTGCCCAGCGCCTGCCCGCCGATCACGATGGTCGGGTTGAGCAGGCCGCCGCCGGCATTGGCGCGGAGGGTGAAGTGCGGGTCCAGCACGGCGGAGCGGTCCCGGTAGGCGACCAGGTACTCGTCGAAGGCCGGCAGCAGCAGCGGCTGGAGATCACCTTCCGCCGCGGCGAGGGACTCCGCGCCCAGCCAGAAACGCTGGCCGCCAATGTCGAGGGGCTGCAGGTCGGGGGCGGCCAGCTGGATCGCCTTGCGTGCGTCCACCATGGTTAGCCCGGACCACCAGGCGAAGTCCTGCACAGCCGCCGGGCCGTGACCGGTGAAATAGCGCCGGGCCAGTTCGGCCAGTGATTCTTCGCGGGGGCGCGGCGGGGCGGGCGGCAGCCATTCCTCCAGCAGCACGAAGGTCGGCTGGCGGCCCTGGTGCGGCCCGAAGCACAGCAGACCCTCCATCGCCAGCCGAGAGAGGATGTGGATGCCGCGCTGTCCTTCGGTGGACACGCCGGCGGACTGGATAGCCCGGTAGGCCTCGGGGCGTGTCAGCCGGCGGCCGCCCTGCAGCGCCGCGAAGAGCGCCTCGCGGGCGCGCTCGAAGTCGGACTCGACCAGACCGAGCTGGTCGTAGCGCCTGGCCTGCAGGGCGATCACCCGCGGGGTCAGCAGCGCCAGCATCCAGCGCAGGTCCTCGGCGGCGGTGAAGTGCAGCGTACCGCGGGCCGGCCAGGAGCGCACAATTTCACCCCGCTCGATGGCCGCTTCGACAGCGGCCTCACTTTCCGCAGTGGAGCGCAGGCCCAGCGCCCACAGCGCCGAGCGGTACTCCTGGGCTTGAACCATGCCCAGCCGCCGGACCGCCGCGGCCGGGGACTCGGCCGGAGTGCCGGCCAGCAGCTGGTTGGCCAGCCGCAGGCGGGGGATGGAGAGAGAAGCCGTCACCGCGCCTCCTGAAGGCAAGACTGTCCGTTGATTCTAGCCCAATCCGCTTTTCCCTGCGGGCCGGCGGTGGAGGTGGGATATAATACCGCCATGAATTCCAGGCTCTTCTCAAAATGGATGCTTGTTTCCGCCGTGCTGGCGCTCTTCGCGACGCTGGCCTGGCCGTCGACCGCCGCCTCACAGTCCGGGACGCTGCTGCGCGTTGTCCCGCAGACCGCCCGGGCCACCACCTGCGGAGAAACACTAATTACGGTGCGCGTGGAGGACGTGGAGAACCTGAACGCCTTTTCGCTCACCCTGCGCTACGACCCCGCGGCCGTGCAGGTGCTGGAGGTGGAAAACGGCGGCTTTCTGGAAGCGGGGATCCTGGAGCCTGACAACGGGATCGACCCGGAAAACGGTCTGGCGAGCTTTGGTCTGGCCCAGCTGAGCGGCTCGGAGCCGAAATCCGGCTCGGGTGAGCTGGTGCGCCTGCGGCTGTCTGCCCGGCAGGCGGGGCTGAACAGCGCGATCGAGATCGATGTGGACAGCAAGCTGGTCCACTGGCCGAGCGCGCTGCCGATCCCCTTCGCCACAGAGCCAGGCGAGGTGCTGACCGCCGGCTGCCAGGGGATTTACCTGCCCTTCGTGCGCCGCTGAAGGTTATGAAATGCAGCGGAAATATAACAATAATCTAACAAATGTTAGGAAATAGATCAAAAAAAATCTTGGGGTTTTCTTAAAATTGGGGCGATGACCTTGACATAACCATTAAACTGGCTATACTAAGAAACAGTCCACTAGAAACACAACCGCATACGGGCCTTCATCGTACTTTTCATCGCATTCTGGCTGTCCGTTGTATGTACAGGGGGATTCACGTCACGCGCCATTTCACGCGCTCTGCGGATGAGCCGACTAACTCTGGTAAGGGAAACCAGGGCCTTATTGTTTCGGATACGAGACGATATCTGGTTCCAGGGGAGAACAGGTGCTCGGTCGTAACGGTATATTGCCAGTTCGCATGATAAGGGATCTACCTGGCAATGCGGAAAGAGGTGCCTGGCCGTTCTGTGTGCCTGCGTCATTGGCGCGGGCTCTGGTTTGCCCTGAGGAAAGGGGGTTCCGCTAATCGCTCCAGTGACATTAACTTGACCTGTCGTTGTACACCATTGTTGAGCATCGCATTCTCATAACCACTATTCACAGGAGGGCAAAGAGATGAAACGATTCTCTGCGGGCATCCGGTGGGTTGCCCTGATTGCGTTAACCCTGGCGCTTGTGCTGGGGAACGTTCCGCAGGCCGCTTACGCGGCGGATGCGGTGGATCAAATCACCCTGTACGGGGGATTGGCCAGCGCGATTGGCGCTGCGCCCCAGGCGGATGATGGCGCGCTCAACGGCGTCGCCTGGAGCGCCAATGGCCAAACCATGGAGCTGTACCTGACCCCTGCGCAGCTTGGCTTCGATGAACCGCTGCTGGTACGCGACATTGAAGGCATCTCCTACCAGACCAAGAAATCCGGCGGCCAGGGTGATGTGGACTGGACCTTCTACATTTATACAAAGGACCTGGACCCGGACAATTCCCCCTGGTACGGTGTCCGGCTGAACGCGGAGCCTTACTTCGCCATCAATCCGGACGCTCCGGCTAACACGTGGAACACCTGGTCCAGCCGGGAGGGCAAAAACCAGCTGCGGTTCTTCGATGCGGACGCTTCCGGATTTTACGGCACCACCAATGACCCGACGCTGTATGAGCTGGTAGCTGGAGAAACCTTTACCTGGCCGAACGGGAAAGAGGTGGCCTACCGCGATCGGGAGGTCTTGACTTTCCGCCTGGGCACGGGCAGCGGCTGGTCTTCGACGTTCTCTGGCCTGCTGGACCAGATCGAGATCACGGCAAAGGGCCGCACGGTCATCGTTGACCTGCAGGGCCAGCCCGCGGATGTCTTCGTGGATGACAACTGGACTGACAAGACGCCCGGTGAAAAGGTCGGCGAGGACCTGTACATCGGCTCCAACGCTTTCGCGACCATCCAGGCTGCAGTGGACGCCGTGGCTGAGGGCGGCACGGTGAACGTGGCTGAAGGCACCTACGCTGAGCAGGTGGTTATCGACAAGCCGATTAACCTGGTGGGCGCTGGAAAAGAAAGCACAACCATCCTGGCTCCGGCGACGATGCCCAAATCCGACGTAGATTCCACCATCGTGTTGATTACGGCTAATGCTGAATTTTCCGGTTTCACGGTGAGCGGACCCGGCCCAAGCGCTTGTGGTTCGATCAGGGCAGGCATCATCGTCAACAACAATGCCAACGCGAACATCCATGACAACGCCGTCAAAGACATCCGGGATTCGGTCTTGAGCGGCTGCCAGAATGGCGTCGGTATTTATGTAGGAAGGACCACTCCTGGCTCTGCCACGCTCACAAATAATGAGTTTGTTGGTTACCAGAAGGGCGGTATCTACGTTACGGAAGCAGGTTCGTATGCGGATCTGATCGACAATGTCGTCACTGGCCCGGGAACCATCGATGTGATTGCCCAGAACGGCATCATGGTGGGTTTTGGAGCAAGCGCAACCTTATCCGAGAATGAGGTATCGGGCCACAGCTATCATAAAGATGGCAGCGATTGGGACTGGGGTGCTGCCGGTGTCCTGCTCTATCAAGCCGGCGATGTGACCTTTGCGGGTGGAAATTCCATTTACGCAAATGACACCAACGTCTACGTGTTTGATTCTGGGGAGATCACCTTCGGCGAGGAAAGCATCGGCATTTCATCAGCTCCTCCGGACAGGGGATACGCTGTTACAAACGATGATGCCAATGACCTGGATCTGTCAAAGGTCTCCTTTGGGAGCTACACCAACTTTGAAATCGAGCAGCTGATCTATGATCGGATCGATGATCCGGCGAACGGCCGCGCAGAATGGGTTAAAGACACTGTTTTCGCCTACGATGACGCCAGCCTGACCGCTGCTGTGGCCAATGCTCCCGCAGGGTCGACCATCATCGTCAAAGAGGGCACCTACGCCGGTCCGGTGATGATCACCAAGGACCTGACTCTGGTTGGCGTGGGTAATCCCACCATCCAGGCCGTCGACAGCATGCCGGCCTGCTTCACCCAGGGTACCACCAACTACCAGGCGGTCGTCTGCGTGAAGGATGCGGATGCCACCATTGAGGGCTTCAGAATTGACGGTGCCTACAAGACCGGAACGAACAAGGCCCTGAACGGCATCCTGTTCAACAACGCGGGCGGGGCCATCAAGAACAACGACGTCCAGAACGTCCGCAATGCTCCTCCGACCCAGCCGGATGACAATCCCCTGGATGATCTGGTCTACAATGACAAGGCGCATGGCATCTTTGTCTATAACGACACCGCCATGGGGAAGTCAGTCGAGATTTCTGGCAATCTGGTGGCCAATTTCTCGAAGAACGGCATCTACGTGCTGGGCAACAATACCGATACCAATGTGTTCGTGACGGGCAACCAGGTCATCGGTGAAGGCCCGACCACCAAGATTGCCCAGAACGGCATCCAGGTCAAAGGCGGCAACACGACGGGTAAAATCTCCGGTAATAATGTGTCCGGCCTGCTCTATGTGAATGAAAAATGGGTGGCCACCGGAATCTTGGTGTATTCGGATGTGGATGTCATCAACAACACCATCACGAACGGACACAACGCCATCTACATTGAGGACAGCACCGTCACGGTTTCAGGCAATGAACTGCAAATCGTGCCTGGCGCCGGCTATGCCTATGGCATCAGCATTGTTTCCAACCACAGTACTACCGCGAATGAAAAAGCTGCTGACACGGCGGAAGTGTTTGACAACGTGGTGCGGTTCGTCGGCAACGCGGTGGAAGGTGTTGAATTCTACGGCATTGGTATCTATCAAGGGACAGAACGCAGTGACAAGACCCTGAAAGCCGACGTCCACGACAACACTGTTACCGGGTTTACTAATGGGATTGGTCTAACCATCGAAAGCAAGGACTCCGGCCTGCTCGAAGTCAGCGCGGACAAGAACACCCTGACCGGCAACGAGACCGATTTCTACATCGGTGGCTCGATTGCGGAATCGGCGATCAAGTCCCTGAAAGGCAATACCATCGGCACGATGGTTAACGAGCTGGATTATGAAGTCGACGCCACCAGGAACTATTGGCGCGGCGCTGGCGGCCCTGTGGCTGGCGCGGTCACCGGTGAGGTGAACTACACCCCCTGGTGCGCGGATGCAGCCTGCACCCGGTTCCTGCCGGTGGAGGGTGTCATCGAGCTGCCCGAAGAAGGCACGACACCTGAGGACATCCAGGCGGCCATCAACAACGCCCCCGAAGGCGGGACGGTCATCATCCCCGCCGGTAAGTTCACCATCGACGGCGGCTTTGTGGTGGAGAAACCCGGCCTGAAGATCGTCCTGTCCGATGGCACGGTCATTCAGAATAACTCGCCCTGCTTCGTGGTGAGAGAAGACAACGTCACTATTGAAGCGGAAACCTTTGGCGGCGCGAAGTGCGTGCCCACCCATGGTGGCCACGGTATCGTGGTGAATAACGGCGTGAAGAACCTGGTGGTGAACGGCGTTGTGATCGACGGCGAGGGCCAGGAGACCGGTGACGGTATCCACTTCGCCGGCGCGATCACGGATGTGATCATTGCCAACAGCCAGTTCCTCAACCTGGACGGTGACGGCATCGAGTTCACCGCGCAGCCTGCGGGCGTAGTCGAGATCCAGGGCAACCTGTTCAAGGGCAACGCCGGGCTGGGCATCAACGCGGGTGGATCCACCGTCAACGCTGAGTACAACTCCTGGGGCGCGAACGTTGCGCCGGTTGTAGGTGCGCCGAATGGCATCACCGCCGGTGTGGACGCCGATCCCTACACCTACGCCGCGCTGTCCGTGTCCGATTCCACCGGCACGCCCTGGGTCAACCAGGTGGTGAACGGCAATCAAATCACCTACACGGTGGTCGGCGAGTTCACCAACGTGATGGGCACCGAGTTCACCCTGGCCTATGACCCCACCAAACTGCAGGTGGTTGGTACGCCACTGCTGCTGGATTCCTTCGAAAACGAAGTTATCGACACTGCGGCGGACGGCACGATTTTCTATCGCGGTTACCAGATGGAAGAATCGGCGCTGACCGGGACGAAGGAACTCTTCACGGTGACCTTCAAGGCTCTGGCCACCGGCGAATCCGCTCTGAATCTGGTCGAAGCGACGGATGTCTTCGCCATGGCTCCGGAGTACGGTTCCACCAACCTGGTCTACGCGGACAGCCTGACCGATGGCATTGTCAAAGTCTTTGCGCTGCCAGCCCTGACCTCCGATAATATCGCCGGTCCGTACGTGGTGGGCGTGCAGCAGGAGTTCCAGGTCACTCTGGACAACCCGGCGGACGGCGGTGACTTCGCTCACGTGAAGGTCTTCCTGGAGGCGGAAGGCGCCACGCTGGCGGATATCGTCAAGTTTGAGTACTTGGCGTATGATGCCAGCGGGAACGAACTCGGCTGGATGGAATGGACACTGACGCCCTCTGAGGGCGGCCTGGTCGGCGCTTACGGCCCGGCGGCTGGCTTCCCGATGAATGCTCCGTACAACGCGACCTCCAGGTTCCGGGTGACCTTCGCCACGGCGAAGACCATTCCGGTGACCCTGACCGTCGTGGATGTGGACACGAACACCATCCTGGCGACGCTTGAGGCTGATGAGATGGATGTGCGCGAAGCGCCCGCCTTCAGCTCGGACGATATCGCGGGTCCGTACTTCGCCGGTTACACCCAGCCGTTCAACGTCACCCTGACCAACCCGGCGGGTGGCCTGACCTTCAGCAAAGTGCGGGTTGAGTTCCGGGTGAAGAACGCTTCGCTGACGGATATCGCCCTCATCCAGTACTGGGAGACCTTCGAAGAGGACGGCCAGCCGACTGGATGGCGCAACCTGCCCATGACCCAGGACGGCGCTGACCTGGTGGGTTACTACGGCCCGTCGGCTGGGTTCCCGCTGCCGGCTCCGTATAATGTGACCTCTCAGTTCCAGGTGCAGTTCGCCAGGGATGGTGAGTACGAGATCGAGTTCAGTCTGATTGACCGGGCGGAATCCGACCGCGTGCTGACCACCTTCACGACGACGGCTGTGGTCAACCCGCACTTCACTGTGACCGGCACGATCTCCATGCAGGGCCGTCTGGATCGCAGCGGTGTTCTGGTGACCCTGACCGGCGTGGACCAGCATCCCTTCACCTACGGGCCGTTCGAGAGCATCTCCACCAGCTTGCTCAGCGGCAACCTGAGCTTCGCGAAGATGATCATGGGTAACTACACCCTGACCACTGCCCAGGAACGCTACCTGAACGTGGAAGGGATCTCGGTTACCATCTCCGGCACGAAGACGACCCTGAACCCGCTGGAGCTCAAGGGCGGCAACACCGATTGGAACGACAACGAGATCAACATCAATGACGCTTCCATCGTCGGCTCGCAGTATGGCACCGCCGGTGTGACGGATGGCAAAGCCAATGGTGACGCCAACTTCTCCGGCAAGGTGGATATCTTCGACCTGGCCCTGGTTGGCGGCAACTACGGCCTGAACGGAAACGTTTACAACACCTGGATCCCGTAATCCGGGATAAACAGGCGGATGCGCGGGCAGTTTCCCGCGCATCCGCCGGACCTGATCTGTCTGCTTTGCCGGGCGGCGCGCCGCCCGGCACTTTTCCCCATCTTTGCGGTATTTTCACGAACCATGCACAGAAAGGTTTAGAGGCTTGAGAGGGTTGGTTCTCCGCATGGCGCTCCTCCTGCTTGCGCTGGCCGGTCTCCTGACCGGCGGCGTACCTGAGGTGCGGGCGCAGGCCGGCCCGGTACTGGCCGTGCTGCCGTCGGATGACGCGCTGGCGACCGGGCAGGTGTACACGGTCAGCCTGTACCTGACCGGCGGGGTGGAGGTCAACGCTTTTGATCTGATTGTCGAGTACGATGCGGAAGTCCTCGCGCTTAATACCTGGGAATACGGGGATTATCTCTCCAACCTGACCACTGTCATCAAGCCGGTAAACGAACCCGGCCTTTTCCATCTGGTAGTCACCCAGCTGGTCACGCCCCCGGTCAGCGGGGACGGGACGCTGCTGGAGCTGACCTTTGAAGGGCTGCAGCCCGGGCTTTCCTCGATCCGGATCACCAAAGCGGATTTTAACGGCAATAACGACCCGTGGCTGGAGGAGGGTCGCCTGCTCGTCCACACCGATCCATCCACCCTGCCGTCCTGCGTGCTGCGCGGGCGGATCGACCTGCAGGGCAGCGCCAGTTCGGCCGGCGTCCCGGTCCGCCTGGGCTACGGGCGGGCGCACTGGCTCGGCCCTTACGCGGCGATAACCGCAGCGGGGTCCGGGGATAACCTGACCATCCCCGGCGTGGCACCGGATACGTACCCTGTATACACGGCCATGCCGCGCTATCTTAACCTGCCGGGAAGCGAGATCACCCTCGGTTCAAACTGCGCGCCGCTGGCCCCACTGATGCTGCTGGGCGGCAACGCCGTCTGGCAGGTGGAGGTGGACGGGGTGCTGGTCCTTGACGAAACCATCGACGCGGCGGACCTGGCGCTGGTGGAGGCGCAGTACCTGCAGTCCGGCGCCGGCCTGGACGGGGACGTGAACTTCTCCGGCCGGGTGGATATTTTCGACCTGGCGCTGGTGGCCGGCAACTACGGCCGCACCGCCGGCGAGAGTTATCACTTTAGTAAGCCGTGAGGTCAGGGAAATGGATTACAATTTTCTTAAGCATTTCCCGGGCAGCGAAAAACAACAATCCATCACCCGGCGACATCACATGACCGCATCGAAGACCGCCGTATCCCTTCTCGCCCTGCTGTGCCTGGCGTTCGCTATGGTGACGCCAGGGAGCGGCCGCGTTCTCGCGCAAAGCGAGACATGGGTTCAGGTGGAGCCGGAGCAGGCCGCCGCCGAAGCCGGGCAGGCGGTCACCCTGAAGGTTCAGATCATCTCCGGGGTGCAGGTCAACGCCTTTGACCTGGCCCTGAGCTACGACCCCGCCGTCCTCTCCCTGGAGGGCTACAAGACGGGGGCGTTCTTATCCAACCTGGCCGAGGTCAAGAAGGAAGACCGGCCGGGGTATTTCCATCTGGTGGTCACCCAGCTGGCCACGCCCCCGGTCAGCGGGGACGGGACGCTGCTGGAGCTGACCTTCCGCGCCCTGGCGGAGGGCAGCACGACCGTGACGCTGGATTCGGTGCAGCTGGCCGGCTCTGGAGAGACACAGCAGCCCCTCCTGTGCGGTGGGCTGGTAACCGTGCTCCCGGCGGTGTCACCGGAACCGGCGAGCACAAAAACCAGCGCGCCGCCGGCGGCCACTCAGGTACCACCAACTGCCACACACCCGCCCATACAGGCCGTGACTGCCACGGTCACTTCCGCGCCGCCAGCGGTTACAGCAGCGCCGACTACCGCCGCGAATCCTACCGCGCTGCCCACCACCGCTCCGGCGTTCACACCAACGTCTGAGCCGGAATCCCTCCCGGAGACCGCCCGGCCCGCTCCCACAGATGAAGGCAGTGCGCCTGACGCCGAGTCTGAGCCGGAGCAGGCTGATCTACAGCCCGACCCGTCCGGCAGCAGCGTAATTGCGCTGCCGGTGGCCGGCGCCAGCATGGGGAGCGAGGCGGAGGAGCCGGAGGTTGTCGAACCGGCCGCGCCGCCAGAGCGGCCGGCGAGCAGCGTGATCCTGGAAGGCGCGCTGTGGGGCGTGCTCATCGCCTGCGTGCTGCTGACGCCAGTTTTATTGATCAGCCTGGCGCGGCGCCGCCGGCACACTGAGAAATGAGGTTCTCATCGATGAAGCTGAAATTATCGTCATTGTTCCTATTCCTGGCCGTTCTTTGCCTGATCGCCCTTCCCGGGCGGCAGGCTTTCGCTCAGGCCACCGATACCGTTTATATCGGTGTGTTTTCGGACGTGGTCGTGGCTCCCGACGCGGTGGTGGAAGTGCCCATCGAGGTGAAGCAGGCAAAGGGCCTGTTCGCCGTGGACATTGAAATGACCTTCGATCCGGACATCGTCACAGTTCAGGATGCCGGCCCGGGCCGCCCGGGCGTGCAGCTGGGCCTGGGGGATTTCCTCGATCCCGGGCTGCTGCTCAACAACTCGGTCGACAACGAGACCGGCCGGATTCAGTTCATTATGTCGCAGGTCAACCCGAGCGAGCCAAAGGACGGCGACGGGGTGCTGCTGGTCCTCTACCTGCAGGGGAAGCGTGAAGGGGAGACGGAGCTGCGCATCACCAAACTGCAGGCTGCCGATAACCGGGGGCTGGAACTGCCTTCGGGCAAGGTGGAGGCCCGGGTGAACGTGGAAGCCGGCGCGCCAGCACCGGCCGCCACCTCGATCCCGGTGGTCAACCCCACGGCGGCTATCCTGCTGCCCACTCCGCAGGCGCAGCCCACGCAGACGCCCCCGCCCGGCCCGACGGCCACACTCTCTCGCATGCCCACCGCCGCGCCGACAGCCATTCCGACCGAGCCTCAGCCCGCCGCGTCCGAGCCGACTTCGGCTCTCGCGCAGGAGCAGCCGGTGGAGGAAAAGGCCCCGCTGGAGAACCCTGCCGCTGAACCGGTTGATGAGGGAGGATTCTCCCTGCTGGAAAACTGGTGGATTGTCGCCGCCGCCGTGGCTGTGGCCAGCGGGCTGGCGATTTACGTGGTACGCAGCAAGTAACGTGTAATGATCATACCTATAAGGAGGTCTTTACCCATCATGTTGAAGATCTACCGAAGCCTGACCGGCCTGCTGATCGCCGGGATAATGCTCTTAAGCCATTTCAGCACGGCCGCCTCACAGGAGGGTACGCGGCTTGTCATCAGCTCTGATACTCAAACTGCCACCGCCTGTGAGCCGGTGGAAATAACCGTCCGGGTGGAAGATGTTGAGGATCTGACTGCCTATTCCCTCAAAGTGATCTACGCTGCAGACAGGCTGGAGATCCTTAGCGTAGAGAACGGTGGCTTCCTGGACGATGGCATCATTGAACCGACCAATGACTGGGAGTCCGAGCCCGGCGTAATCTACTTTGGCATGGCCCAGGTAAACAGCGTGGAGAATCCGCTGCAGCCCAAAGACGGCAGCGGGGATTTGATCCGCATCCAGGCCGTGGCGCTGGTGGAGGGCGAGACGATTTCTATCGAGGTTGACGCCGAGAACAGCTACCTGGTCAACTGGCCGCAGGTCATGCCGATCGAGTTCACCGCGGTTGCCGGTGAGCTGGAGACAGGCCCCTGTGAGGCGATCAACCTCTCCAGCCGGAGCATTGACGAAAACCTCCCGGCCGGGTCGGAGGTGGGCGCCTTCAGCATGGCGGTCGAGCCGTTGGCCGAGGCCTACACCTACACGCTGGTTGACACGGAGTTGTTCCCGGACAGCCAGTTCTTCCGCATCGAGGGCGACCGGCTGCTGAGCGACGCATCCTTCAACTATGAGGTAAAGGACGAGTACCAGATCAAGGTCCGCAGCGAGGACGGGGAAGGGCACAACTACGAGCGCGAGTTCACCATCCAGGTCAATGACGTCAACGACCCGCCGGTGATCCACAAATTCGGCGACATTTCCGCGAGTGAAGGCGTTCAGCTGGTGCTCAACTTCACCGCCGAGGACGAGGACCGCGAACCCGAACCGGATGAGCTGACCTTCTCGCTCCAGGGCGATGTGCCGGAGGGGGCCAGCATTACCTCCGGCGGCCGCTTCACCTGGACGCCCACCGAAGAACAGGGTCCGGGCGAATACACCTTCTCGGTGTGCGTCTCTGACGGCCAGGCCTCGGACTGCGCCGAGATCACCATCACGGTGAACGAGGTCAACAACGCGCCTGTGGCCACCCCGCAGTCGATCAAAACCGTTGAAGACACCCCGAAGGCCATTACCCTCATGGCCAGCGACCCCGAAGGGGATCCGCTGACCTATATCATCGTGGACCAGCCGGAGCACGGCATGCTGAGCGGCTCGGCGAATAACCGGGTGTGGGTGTACACGCCGGATGAGAACTACTACGGGCCGGACAGCTTTACCTTCAAGGTGAATGACGGCCAGCTGGATTCGGCGCCCGCCACCGTGACAATCACCGTCGACCCGGTCAACGACCCTCCGGTCGGTGCGCCGGATGCCTACAGCCTGGAGAGCGGCAAGGTGCTGACGGTGAACGCCCCGGGTGTGCTGGCCAATGACTCGGACGTGGATGGAGACACCCTCACCGCGGTCCTCGCGCAGGACCCCGCGCACGGCAAGCTGCAGCTCAATGCGGACGGCTCCTTCACCTACACTCCGAACGCCGGTTTTGCCGGTACTGACAGCTTCCAGTACCGGGCCAGCGACGGGACCGCCCAGTCCGAGCTGGTCAAGGTCACCCTGACGGTGACGAAGACCTGGTTCATGATTCGCCTGCCTATTGTGAGAAAGTAAAGACGCCGATACCGGTGAATGACTCCCGGCAGGGAGCAGCCCGGTAAGCGAGTCAACCTCAATCTTTAGCTCCACGCACCCCGCCAGTTTACCGGCGGGGTGCGTTTTTTCATCAGAAAGGGTGATTTGCATCTCCTCCGCTCATTTGATATGATCGTTAACAGATCAAAGTTATCGTTATAGCCCAGGGGGATAGAAGGAGATGGAGGAGTGATGTCTGCGCGAAGCAGGAAGAATGAACCGCGTGCCAGAAGAAGGAAACAGGAAAAGCCCGTCCTGCCGCCGGCCATGCTGGCTGTTGGCGCGCTGGTGATTGTTGTCATCGCAGCCATGGTGTTTCTGGCGAACAACCCGCCGGGCTCGGTGGGGGAGATCGAGGGGGTGATCGTGATTCCCGACCTGTCCCGCGGCCACACGCTGGAACCGGTCACCTACGAGCAGGTGCCCCCGGCCGGTGGCCCGCACAACCCGGTCTGGCAGAACTGCGGGGTGTATACCAGCCCGATTCCCAATGAAAACGCGGTTCACTCGCTGGAGCACGGGGTGGTCTGGATCACTTATGATCCCGACCTGCCGGCAGATCAGGTCGAGCGACTGCAGCAAATCACCCGCCGCAGCGGATACCGCCTGCTCAGCCCCTATCCGGACCTGCCGAGCCCCATCGTGGCCACCGCCTGGGGGTTTCAGCTGCATCTGGACAGTGCGGACGACCCTCGCCTGGATGATTTCATCCGCAAGTATGAGCAGGGTCCCACCACTCCCGAGCCGGGAGCGGTCTGCACCGGCGGGGTTGGCAGCCCGGCCTAGGAGGAATGCATGGACGCCACGTTGATCGAATCTCCTGATGAGACCCGCGCCGTCGTTCCCGGATGGGCCTGGCTGCTCTTGGCCGGGCTGATCCTGCTCACCGCCGCTGCCGGTTACTGGGCCGGGCGGCGCACTCCGGCCTGGCCGGGCGAAGGCTCGGTGGAGGTCGGGTTTGCCCGGGATATGATCACCCATCACGCTCAGGCGGTGGACATGGCCACGCTGATCCGCGACCGCTCGCACGATGAGGTCGTCCGCCAGATCGCGCTGGATATGGCGCTCACCCAGCAGGGGCAGATCGGGCAGATGCAGGCCTGGCTGAGCGTGTGGGGCGTGCCGCAGTCCAGCACCGGGCCGGCCATGGTC
>Ga0134093_1001293_pt1 | contig 24678 bp, 30 predicted proteins | sample 4_1taG_FD_94452 | JGI IMG/M metagenome (GOLD analysis project Ga0134093, IMG submission 94452) | Switchgrass degrading microbial communities from high solid loading bioreactors in New Hampshire, USA - 4_13_20_68_A1 metaG | ecosystem: Engineered > Bioreactor > Semi-continuous > Anaerobic >...
TACTTTATTATATCCACCATTACCACTACTGTTTTTAATATCAGTAGCATAGTACTCACCATGTTTAGTAAATACTCCACCATCAATACTAATGTACCACTCTATTTTAAAACCTTCGCTTAATAGTCCAAAATAAGGGGATGTTTTATTATTTTTAACGAATTTCTTATCTTTATCCATCAGTTTAATACTTATAGTTCCTGACCTAACAACACCAAGGGGGTCGGTGTTGTTATCAGCAAGGTCACGTTGAATGTCAACTTGTAATACCTCATCAGTGCCTACACCCTCATAAACCACTCCAGAGTTAAAAGTAAATCTAACCTTGTTACTATATTTATTCCAATTGCTGTCTAACATTACACCTCACCTCCTTAATATTCAATCCATGTCATACTAAAATTGCTATATACTCTCAAGTTAGGGTCACTATTCCATAGCACAAGTTTAAAAGTAACAGCTTTAAAATATGCGTCAAACTCCAACTGTCCGCCTTTATAACTAGGCATACTTACTCTAAATCTATATGTTTTATCATCAACATACTTTTCCCAACTCTCACCTAGCATAGTTATAAGTGATGCACCTAATATATAATCATAAGTCCACACTGCTTTATATTTATGAGCTACAGGTCGGAGGGTGAGTGTAGCATCCTCCAACCTGTTTTCATCTGTTACTATAGGAGTTAACTCATAATCTATGCTAGTTGGAGTTTGTACTTGAGTGTTATTTACTTTACATATAACGCTCATATACTAAACCCTCCTTTAAAATGATAAGCTGCCAAGATAACCATTACGAGCCATTATTCTTGCAATTATATCAGTTAACCACTCGTAGCCTCTGTCGTCTTGTATCAACGTACCTATATTAATATTAGGAGTATTACCTATACCATTAGTACCAATAGCATTAGCAACCTCACGTGCAAAGTCCTTAATAAACTGGCTATTTTGTAATGGTATAACTCCTTCAGCACCAGCCTCACCTATTAATGCTACGGTAGCCTGTGTTACTATACCACCATCAGCAAGTTTAGGTATTTTAGGTATATCAAAGCCGAACTTCTTACCACCAATAATCGGTACCCAATCAGGTATGTCAAAACTAATTTTATTAAGGCCACCAATTAAGAAATTAAGACCGTCAATTAATAAGTTTATAGGAGCTTTTAATATAGATATTAATGTATCCCATATACCAGCTACTATATCTTTTAAACCTTCCCATGCTTTCTCCCAATCGCCAGTAAACACACCAACTATGAAATCAATGATGCCACCAATGGTTTGTATAATACCTTCAACTGCACCAGCAATCAATTCAACTACAGTACCTACTATATCTCCAATTGTACTAAATACAACAGAGAATGCTGAAACTAAGTTCTCAAATAACCAAGATACAATAGGTGCTACAAACTCCTTATATATAATAGATGCATTTTCTATCAGCTTGCCAACAAACTCCGCAACTTGGTCAATCAAAGGTTTAATAGCTTCCTCGTATACTCTCTTAAACTCTTCTATCCAACCTTTAATAACCGGGTAAATATGTTCGTTCCACGCTGTTAATACTGTTTGTCCTATTTTTTCAGCGCCTTCTCTAAAGTTTGTCAATGCTGGTCTTATGTGTTTATCATAAGTTTCACCAATAGCAGTAAATACATCACTAACAACAGTTTTTACATTACCAGATATATCAGACATCAAGTCTGATATATTACTTAGAGTTGTTTCTATATATGGATACATGTTATTAAGGTAAGTATCAACCTCAGCAGATGCGTCAGACAAGAATTGAGTTACTAGTTCAATAGGCTTTAATACTAAGTCACTTAGTATACTAATAGTGTTAGAGACAGCCTCCTGTGTACTACTATCAGTAAAGAAATCATATACTAAGTCACCTAACTTACCTACAATATTACCAGCATTGGAGTAGTAATTACCAATATTAGTAAAAATATTATTAATAGTGTCAGTTAACTTTCCTTGATTATTAGTTAAATAATCAGATAAACCACCAATAAGTGTCTCACCGATTCCTATACTAACCTTTGTTGCACTCCCCGTAAAGTCACCAATACCACCAGCCCAGTTAACTAGCATCCTTTTAAATGAGTCAGATGTACCTTGTCCTATATTTAATATACTATCTTTTATACCTTTAAGTCCATCTTTTATTCTATCAAAACTAACACCTTCAAGACGATTTATAAAATGGTCCTTAAAAGCTTTTCCAATGTCAATAATTGTATCTTTTACACCATCAAATATACCGTTTAGTTTATCAAAACCTTTATTTGTAGAATCTACTGTTTTCTCTACAACATCAGTAGATAAACTAGATATGTCTAGTCCACCTGCTACACCAGCTTTTTCATCAGATTTGTCCTTTTTATTTAGAGATACTAATTCATCTAAACCACCAATGACACCTAATGCTTTCTTAGCTGATTTAGCACTTTCTTCTACTGCTTCACTAGTGGATACCCCTACGTCACCAATTGCTTTAGCCACAGAACCGACTGCATTAGTAGCTTTTTGAGTTTGTCCTGTTATAGATGCTATAAAGCTAGCAAAAGCAGTTGCCGCAGTGTTTAAATATCCAACAAGTTGATTTAATACTTTTATTACTGGTGTTAATATATTTATAAATGCTTGACCTAATGTAGCTTTAAAGCTGTCAAAGTTTAGTTTAAGTAATCTAATCTGGTTTGCCCAGCTATTACTATTTCTAGCAAAGTCACCTTGTGCATCTTTGCTAACACTCATAAGGTAATTGTATCTTAACAATACCTTTTCTGCCTCCGACATTGCACTATATTGCTTAGTAATGCCTTGAGTAAGTGCAAAAGCCTGCAAGTTAGCTGCTGACATATTGATACCTAACTGCTTAAGTGGTACTGTTTCACCCATAATGCCACTACGTATCTTTTCAAATGCAGTTTTAGAGTCCAAGTTGTAGAATGATGCAAAGTCACCGGCTAAACCAGTTAATTGCATAGACATATCAGATACTTGCTCGCTAGTTAAACCCATACTTTTAAGCATAGCACCTAATGTACCGGTGTATCTTTTAGCCTCCAGTTCAGAAAGACCAAAGGCTTTTGCTGCTGACTTAGCGAAGTTGTTTATTTTATCTGCGCCATCACCAAAAGTAACATCGACAACGTTTTGTACCTCGATAAGGTCAGACGCTAAATCTATACAATCACTGGCGAACTTTCTAATAGCATTTAGTGAGAAGGCTATTCCTATTGCCGCCCCGACTTTTTTAAACATACTTATTAAACTACTAGCACCTTTATTAACAGAGCTTTTAACATTATTAAGACCAGCTTTTACATCTTTATTTATATTAGACATCATACCTTTAACAGAGTTGTTAACTGTTTTAACGGTATTATTGATGCTAACCATATTCGCCTTAAGTGTTATCATTAACTCCTTTATGCCATCCATTAACCTCACCTCCAATATCTATAATAAAATAGGCAGGTAACCCTAAAAGTCACCTGCCATACTAAGTCATATAAACAGTTTACTTGCGAGATAGAGCATCTAAGAAATATGCTAACTGTTTACTCTTCTCAAGTTTATCCTGTTTAGTTTCAATCTTAGGAGGCTTTCTAGGGAACTTTTTAGGGTTATTAAATGCAATACCTTGCAAACTTGCAGTATACCAAGCCATAGATAACTGAAAGTTAGCATTAGCTATAAAGTCCTTTTCTTTTGCCTCTGCAACCCTTATGATTTCAATGGGTTTCATTTCCCAAAATGCCTCATAGCTAATACCAAGTAAACTAGCCTCTGGATACATAGAAGCATATAGTCCAGACCAAGTCTGCCCTTCCTCTACCTCAATTACATCCCTTACGCCTCTAATTGAGTAGTCGCTATCTCCGACTCTGCCTCTTTCACCATCTTCTCGATAGTTTTCTCGAATCTCTTGCGTAGAGTTTTTGCCAGAGCCTTGTCTCTTGGTAAAAAACCCCCACTCTGCAAAGCCTCCACAATCTGCATAAGTGCCTCGAATACATCGCCACCATTTTCTATAAAAGTACAAAGTATATTATCTGCTGTTTCCTCGTCACAATTTCCATTGCCAGCTTGTATTAACCTAGTTATATTAGTTACGCTACCATCCAAGTTATCAAAGATAGAACCATATTTATTCTCAAAGTCTCTAATGTTTTTAGGTTTGTAGTCTAATGGTAATTTAGGTACTTTACCTGCCATATTAATCAACCTCTCTTGCATTATTTTTTAAAATTGAGGAGGTCACATAAACAGCAACCTCCTATATTTAATGCTTAATTACGCTCCTCCACCAGTTTTAGGTTTTGTAAATGGGGTGGGCTTACTTACTATCCTAATGGTAGCAGTAGTTTTTAACAATCCATCAGGCTCGATACCAGTTACTTTACAAGATAACACAAAACCATCGAATTGCTTATCCATGTTGCCACCAGGATCTTCGAATGGGAATGTGATAGCGTATTTATTAATAGTACCACTATCGAAGTCCTGTTCGAGAGCTAAATGAGCCTCTGGTGTGCAAACCATCTCAAGATTAAGGTCTGCGTACTTAGGTTTTCCAGGAAGAGCCTTCGTTATGTCATAATCTAGTGCATCATACTCAATAGCGTCTCTCTCTGCACCGAACTCCCCGATATTTGTTACATCAGTGTAAGTATGTGTAATAGAAGAACCAGTAGAGTCCAGTTTGTGTAATTCAGTGCCATTAGCTAATGTAGCCATATTAACAACCTCCTTTATATTTCTTGATATGTTATTAAGAAAGCCATCTGATAAACAGGTATTCCATTAGTTGTAGTACCTATCCTTTCTCCGGCTTTCCTTAAAGTACTACTTAATACTTTAAAACCAATAAACTTTTTATTACTAAAGACTAACCTGTCAGCAATTTCTGCCATTATTTCCTCACAAGCTTTTTGACTACCTGTTGTAGTATCTCCATGAAGCCTGATATTCAAATCTTTAGTGACTTTAACAATTTTATTACTCAGAGTTAACACTGGGTTACCAGCGTCTCTTAGGTATATACCTATTTTATTTCTTGCTTTACCATCAATATCATCAAAAGTTATAGGATATCCAAAGTCCTCAATTAAGTCAGCAAAAGTATTTTTTACTACGTCATTACTAACCATTAAACATCGCCACCTCCTATAACCTCTGACATTACCTCATAAAATGCCTCTTCTAAGAACTTCGCCTGTCCACCATTAGGGTGTTTATTATCTACTAACTCATGCACATATATTGCATAATCTGCGTCATATCTTACCTCAAAACCATCCTCAACTTGCACTACTTTACCAGTACTTTTAAGGAAACCTGTGTCCACAGGTACTTTAGCTTGTGCACGGTCTAGTATTTCAAGAGCAATCTTTAAAGACCTCATTGTAATACCGTGTACAATTAGCTTAACATCTTTACCATCTAAGAATGGTTTATCAATGGCATCGTTACCTGTCCCGTCCAACCATCTAAAATCCATGTCAATAAAATCATTAGCCATTGACTACATACACCTCTCTATAAACGAAGTTGCCAAAGATGTCGTAGTGCTCGTTTACTTTTGTGACTATATAACCGTCTAATCTGTCCTTTACCTTTACATCAGCTGTTGTCTGATATATATACTCTGCATACACAGACTCATTGTCATTGTCTCTCTTATAACCTTTAGGTCCATATCTACACACCTTAATTGTAATAGCACTTTCATACTCTGCCTCATTATATCGGTTATCAGACTTTATATATCTTTCTAACTGTGCCTCTCTGTTGTAAAATCTAGCAAACATCTTTGGCACCTCCTTCCTCTATTTGGTGGGGCGGCTATTATATATTATAATATACGCTTAAAATCAGGCACATACATTATTTTATATAATGTTTACTTAGTTTCATCCTCGTATTTTAACTCTGGTAGTCCTGCAATTGATGTGAGTAAAGATAGTATACCAGCTAGAACTGATGCACTAGCTACAATAGTCCAATTGACCTCACTCAATACAGCAGATGTACCAATAGTTGCTACTGCTGTTTGTGCCATAGTTTTTAATGCTCTAATGCCTGCCGCCTTAATCCATCTTTTAAACATATCACAGACCTCCTTATTTAATAAGCATTCCTATTAAGGCACCAATACCAGTACTTACTATGGTCGAAATTATAAATGTTATTGTACTTAGTGCCACCTTACCAGGCTTTTTTTCTATTTCATCTATTCTTTTGTTTTGTTTATCAATCTTTATCTCTTGTTTCTCAATTAATTCCACAACTTCACCGACCTTAGAAGCTAAGTTTTTAACCTCATAACTCATGCCGACTATAGCCTCTGTGTGCTTTGATACATTATCAAGCTTTTCAAATATAACTTTTTGTGTATTCTCTAAAGTTAATAATCTGTCAGATTTATCTTTTAATGAGTTATCTATATTATCAACCTGTTTTTCTAAAGCTGAAAGTCTTAACTCAATAGTACTATTCACATCTACCATATTAACACCTCCACATAACATCATTATAATATTTTATAAGTAATGCTTTAGGTGTTAATATTAGTGTTAAGGCTTGTGACCACCACAATATTTATTTTTTAACTAATGTAGTCCAATTCCTAACTACAATATTAACACATATACAACACCATACCTAATTTCTCTATACTGTTGATTAATATTATCCACCAGATTTTTTAATGTAAGGTTCCACATAAACCATGGCCTTTTCATGTATTCTTATACCATTAAACCTGTCAGTATTAAGTTTTACGTTATTAGGTCCTACAGTCATGCTTTCAACACCGTTAATTGCTAAGTTGTAATATTCACCAGATGTAACTAATCTTGACATTAGTCCTTGTATAAGTGCTGCAATCTTAATACTTTCAGGTATTGTTTCCACACCATTGATTAATCTTGGAAACTTTAAGTCATATTTATTTTTAATACTACGACCCTTAAAGTTTAAAGTGTTTATTTCAATTGTACCTCTTTTACATACAATCTCTTTATCACTGTCACTTAATTCACTCCACAGTTTAGCCTCTGGAGAGCCAGAGTCCAGCTCTACTTGAGCTAGACTCTTAGCCTCATCCAAAGTCATATAGGAGTTTTTACCTATGACAAGTGCCATAAGTAACCCCTCCAATCATTAGCCTTCAGCCTTTTCAGGAGCTGACTTAATTTTTACCATGACTTTTCTTACTGCTCTCCTATTTTTAACTACAAGGCATGTCGGGAAATCAACATAACCAGTAGCAATTGGTGAGCCATTTTCAATAGGTTTTATAACCTTTACAAAGTTTTGCTCGTTAATAGGAGAAGCACAGAAGATACCATTATTAACGTCAACTCTTACGATATACATATTTTCATATACTGCACCTTCCTCAAGACCTTTATAATTAGCAGCTTCTATTGCAGAAGCAGTAAATCTAAATCCAATCTTGTTATCGAATGGTACTATAGGAATGTCAGCGAATGTCTCGTAATCTAACCTTCCAATCGTAGGTTTTTGTACATACTTTTGTAGTATACCTTGTATAGAACTAAGCTTAGAACCCAATGCCCTTGATACGAAAATCCTGTTAGGGTCAACATTAAGTTCACCACACACCTCATTAAAGCCTGCATAGAAGTTTTCAGCTACTGACTGGTTGATTCCACCGCTAATATCCAAGATTATTTCAGATATCAGACCGTTATCTTCGCAGTACTTATCAATACCAATAAACTCGTTATTAGTACCAGTACCTTTAATCAACTGTCTAGCAAACTCCTTTTGAGCTGCAGCCATCTTTGCACGTGCCTCATTTTCAGTATTAACCATCTTTACAATGTCCTCAAGGGTAGTATCTACAGAGTACTTACCACCAAGAACAGTAAGATAAAAAGTTTCAGGTACAGGGTTAGCATTAACTACCTGATAATCCTGACCAAAAGCACGAGATGTTGCTGCACCCTCAACCTCCTCGTTACGTACAACAGTGTAGCTTAAACCACCTGTTGCATTAGCAGTTGCACCACTGCTAAACTCCATAGAGTTTAACACCTTATCGGCTAAGAAGTAATCATTGATAAACAGTCCTTCAAGTTTCTTTTCTCTTAAAGCCTCTAAATATTTAACTGCGTATGCCATACTTAAACACCTTCCTTTTCTTGTTTTAATATTTTAATTAAATGCCTCTGCAAAAGACATTCCATCTCTATAGCCGTCTACTTTTCTTCCTTTAGCCGGATTAAAACCAGCATTACCATTACTAGAGTCAGTAGACTTAAATAAATGAGGTTTAGTTTCTCTTAATTTGTTAAATGCCTCTTTAACACCAACTACATTACCATCATCATCAATGCTTAAGTCAGAAGTACTTATAAACTTGTCTGCATCAGCTGGGTCATACATATTTGACTTTAACGCCTCAACAGCTATAGCCATCTTGTACTTGTAATCCCACTCGACCTGTTTAAGCCTTTCATGTAGATTCTTAATGTAACCTTTCAGTGTATCATCTAGTATCTTATCATAATCTACCTGTCCATCTTCTTTTAACCACCCGTCAAGTAACACAAGATTAGCATTATCAGTAGTTAAATCTGTGCTTGCATCTGTTTGTTGATTATCTTCAGTATTATTTACCTGATTATCAGCCTCAGTTTTATCGCCTTCACCATCTTCAGCCTCAGTTTTATCGCCTTCACCACCTTCAACATCAGTATCTTCAAGTAAACCTAACTCCTGCTGTTTTGCTTTTACATCAGCATCAGTAAGTTTACCATCATTATACTGTGTCTCAAAGTCCTCGAACTGGTCGCCTAATGCTGCTTTTAGTTTATCATAGGCTTCCTGTCCAAGTAACTCTAATAGCTTACTCATGCACTATACCTCCTTTACTATTTTCTTTATTCATAATATCAAGGTCTCTCTCTGCCTCCTCAGCAGTTAAACCTTCATATTTCATAATAGCACGCTTTCTAGAGATTATACCAGCCTCAATCATAGTTTTAGCTGTTTGAGCTATTGTTAAGTCTGTTTCTGTTATACCATCTTGCCATCCAATAGTTATATCAGCAGGAGTAACACTAACACCTACTATATCTAACATTGCACACAATGCTTTTTTAATAGCTGGCTCTATTGTATCTATCTGTCTAGCTGCTTTATCTAATGCGCTCTTAATCATTGTCTTAAGAGCCTCACCAGATACATTAGCGTACTCACCAAAAAGGAAAGCCTTGCCCATCTCAGATAGTACTGCTATTTCATCGTCTAATTTATTGACTAAACCTAATACAGCCTCTGTTTTAGCATCCCACGATATATATTTTATTTCTTCTCCCTCTCGTACAGCTATCCAGTTACCAAGACCATTAAACTCTGCCTGACCTGTTTCCTCATTTTCTTCAATCGTAGAATAAGGTACTTGTACGATAGGGTCAATATGTTTATCAGTAACACAATCAAGCTGACTAATTTTCTTTTCTTTTAACTCCAATGCATCATTAAATATTTCATAGTCAGAACTACCATAGACCTCATCTACAGCTTTACTGTTATTAAAATCTATAACTGCAAAACCCCTAATACCAGTATTGTATCTTTTACCTTCAACAGGTATTGTTTCACCAGTATCATTTACATACTCTATAGGTTGTCCAATAGTAGTACCATTATAAGAATAATACCTCTCTATGTAGTATCCTCTATAATGTTCCATTACTCTCAATGCAATTATTTTATCTTCAGTAGCAATATTATCAAAGTTTTCCTCATATATAGGTTGAACTAATACATGACATTTAGTATTATTGATGTTGTTACTATATACTACTTTATACCAAAACTCTGGATTTACTGCATTAATACCAGGTAAACCATTGTCATTATAAACATACAGTACGCCATCCCCTAAACTACTAAATGTCCTAGCTGCCTCTTGGAAAGCTAACCAAAAAGAACTATTAGTAACAATATCACTTAACTTGTCCTCTAAGTCTAGATTCTTTGTACCAATAATAGGCTTTTCATTTAATAATAAGCCTACAAATTTATCAGTAACAAGTTTATAATAGTTTAACTTAGGTACTTTCCAATTTATTGTCTTAGTACCATTAACAGTTTTAATGACTAATTGCCTTTCTTTATTGTACTCACCTTTATATCTAGCGTTATTAATTCTATATTTTTCTAACCTCTCCTTACTTTTAGTAGGAGGAAATACTTTATTTGCACCTATAAAGCCAGTAGAAGTAAATATTTCCATTATAAATCACCCACTATGCATCAATTCTTGTACATAATGCGTATCTAGTAGCATCTATACTATGGTTGTTTTTATCAGGTAATTCTCCAGTGTACTCACCTAGTTTATTCATAGCATATTCGTATCTAGTAAACTCCTTATATGTGAAAGGACACTTAATAGGATTTATATAAATAGAGTTTAAATCTTGTAGCCACTTGATACCATGTCGTACACTATCTGGTCCTTTTTTCACACCTTGTATTTTTCTAAGTCCTAATTTTCTTAATTCATTGATAGTTCTTGGTTCGCTACTGTCTGCCCAAACAGTAAAGTCGTGTTTATTAAATCGCTTAATATTATACACTAAAGTTTCATTGTCAACACCAATAGCTACGTACTCATTGTGTAAATAAATTGCTTTTTCTGATGCGTTGTAGCACCACTCCACATAAACTGATGGGTCAACTGAAAAACCAAAGTCAAGACCTCTATAAATATATTTAGTACTATAATCATTATGATGCAACTCTCGTATATTTCTAAAGACGTTACCCTCAGTACCTATAGCCTCACCTAAGTATTCCCAGCGATAATTGTCATAATTAGCTTTTTTAGCGACCTCTGCATTAATAATAGTTGTTTTAACCCAATCTGCATGTCCGTCAGCGATTACATCCAAGTATGTACTATGGTGTACTAACTGTCTAACAGTTTCTTTAGTAATGTCACCTTTTTCATTAGTATACTCAATATCGAATTGAGTGACATAACTATTCTTTTCATAACCTAATACAATACCACAAGGTGCATTATATTCAATATTTACCCAGTTAGAGGTACTTTTAGGGGGATTATAACTTAATATAACAATATGTTCTCCCTCACCACGACCCATTGTATTAACTACGTTGTTTATCTCTGCTACACCAGTAAAGTCAGTTGCCTCCTCGAACCAAATATATCTGAAACCGCCTGCACCAGAACGAGGTTTAAATGACTTTAACTTATTAGGGTCGTCTACACCAGTAAACTTAATTGAGTACTTTGTTTCATTACCTTGCCATCCATCTAATAGTACTAATTCTTGACGCTGTGCTTTATATTTAAAAAACCCATATAAACCAGATCTATAAAGCATTTCCATAAATGTGCTGACTAATCTTTCAAATACTCTGTTATTATACTTTACCATACATACAGCGTCGCATCTATAAATAAATACACCAAGTATAATAGCTAAAGCTATCATAGATGACTTTGTACTGTTACGTCCACCTTTACATATAACCCTGTTGTACTTACATTGTATAATAGATTCAAAAACATTATCAAATGTAGATATAATTAACTTACCTATATCTATATTTAATCTACTCATTATCTTTTTCCTCTGACCTGCTGTTAAATATGTTTACTTCAGTGACAACACCGCCACAATCTTCACTACTTGCATCTCTAGTATCAGGTCTTATATATAAGAATGAGCCATCATCATACATCTCATTAAACAATTTAATATCATTAATGTCATCAGTAGTTTCTGCAATTGCTTTAGCTCTGTTATAAGCCGCCATTGCACCAATATCTTTAGAGAAACCATAAGCCTCCTCTAGTTCCGGATAGAATGATATCATATCGGCAAGTGTTCGAGGATGTAAACCTTTACCTCTACAGTAACTAGGAAAAAGCTTAGTTATATATTCACAAGTTTTCCTAAGACTATAATTTCTAGAACCACATACTTGTAATGCACATATAAACCTCTCAAGTTTTTTATCACGCTTAAGTTGTTCATATAAAGTGGAACTATATTGACTTTTAGTAGCTTTCTTAAATATAGCTACGTCATCATCATCAATTTTAGGCCCATATCTAGGCACATCCTTCACCCTCTTACGTATTTTACACAATAAAAAAATGTGTTATATTACACATATAATATAACACATTTATTTACCAATATCAACCTTTTATATTGTTACACTTAGTGACTGTGTCGCTACAAGTGTCAATAAGTAAATACTTTTAATCACTTAGAGCACTTTCATAATACACCTTTTGTATGTTTAGTTTTTTATCAACTGTCATAACATTAATTTCTATATCGTCCTTTAGACAATCTAATGTAATTAGATTTACAACAGGTTTGTTATCTTCAACTACTAATTTGCTATCCTCGATACACAACTGTGCTATTTTAGTATTATTAGGTGATATAGTTACACCTAATACGTATAATAATTCTATTCCATTAACAATTACTCTAGTCAATATAATTACCTCCTGTTTTTAATTTTATATTTAAAGGTCATTATCTTTATTCTTATAGTTATTTTTTATAGAAATAGTAATCTTTATAATAAAAGTTGCTAATATAGCAATCGACAATGTTAAAGCTACAATAAACAGTATTAAACCACCAAGTGCCCTCATGTAAGCATCTATATTAGTAATCATATTCATCGTCATCTACCTCCTAATCAGCTCTACCAAAGCGGTCTAACACTTGGTTTGCACTTAGTTTTAATACTGGGTCATAATCCCAGTATTTCTCTTCTTTATTAAGAATCTCTACACAACTTTTTAATTCATCCATGCTATTAAACTCTATAAAACAAGTTGTATAGAGTTGATACAAGTAGAACTTACCGCTATCTCTTGTTATATCATTAAGTCCTACTATTTTTCCTCCATGTTTTACTGCTTTATCCATCCAGCTTCTACCCTCTAACATCGTCATCTACCTCCTCATTATCAGTATATTTAAAATATTTAGGGTCTTTTATTTTATTTCCATCATCACCATGGAAATAGCCTTCTTTATATGTAAACCTTTCCCAAAGTTCCTCAACGCTTTTGACTCTCAATTCTTTTTTAAGTCTTTTCCACACGTCATCACTAGCATTACGAGTACCTAACTCTAAAGAAGCAAGATGACTTCTACTTATATAGACTCTTTTAGCTAGTTCAGATTGTGTTAATCTAGCATTTTTACGAGCACCTATTAAACCTAGCCTTATACCTTCTTTGTCTCTAATATCTAATTCAGCCATTATTATCACCTCCACAAGTTTTTCTATTTTTTTTTTAATTGCTCCACTACAATCATAACGATATGTAGTGGAGCTATATAGAATAGGAGGGGATGGATATAAACTATGTCAAAAGTCAATTTTATAATCCCCAGATGACTCATACCGCTTAAGTCTGTTTATAACAGTTTGTCTAGTAGCTTTATGTTCAGGTCCTAAAGAAGTTAAGTATTGAGCTATCTTTTCCATACTCATGCCTTTAGACCTCATGTCAAGGATTATATCAATGTCTTTTATTGGTTTTACATGACCTTTATTAAGTCCTTGTTTCATACGGTCATAGTGTTTAGCTATTTTATCAAAACGAGCAAGTTCAGACTCCAAGTCTTTTACTTTATCAGTTAATTCTTTAATTTGTTTATTTTTCATCTTAATGATTTCTAACAGGCAGGCACTAGAAAGCTGTTCAATCTTTAATCTGCCTGCCTTGTATTCATTATATTCAGTACGAATGTCCATATTCACCACCTCAATGTTTAAAAGACTCAAACTATTTCTCCTTTTCTACCTTTATTATACCACATATATAAAAATTATACAATACTTTTTACATAAAAATTTTATAAAATTATATAAAACCTTTACATAACCATATATAATTTTTACATAACCTATAAACCTCACAAACCACACCCAACCCAACTACCAAAATATTACATATATTAACTCTAAAATCACTAATAAAATATTTACTAAAAAATACCCTGACTGCATACCTAGTTTTATCAAAATGTTTATATTTATAGTAACATAATGCAATTACTAATTTATCAAAAGAAAAGGAATATTCACATATAAGTAGTATATTTTATCACAAAATAATATAATTTATCAATACTGCTGATTTATATGTTTTAAGATATAATCAATCACTATAAGCTATATAAACAAAAAATAAACCTAACCGAGATAATGTCGATTAGGTTTATACTAAATGCTATAATATATTTATAACACACTCACCAAACAGTTCATTAATAAGCCATCCATCCTTTACAACAAAGAGACAATCCGTACTTCCTGCATCGTCAGGGTCACAGTTTGTAGATAGACTTTTACTAAAGTGGAAATAATCAACCAGTTTAAACTCCTTAGGCATCCTATATTCTGATATAAATACCAAGTTGTCTTTAGCTGTTTCAATAGCCCAGTCATAGAATTCTTTATGATTAAAACCTTTGTCCTTATATTCACGTGTGCCTTTATATGGAGGGTCACAATAAACTAAACTGCCTTTAGGTATTTCTAAATCTTTATAATCTCCACATTTTAATGTTATACCACTTAATAAGCTCTGCTCGTTATTAGCTTTTAATCTGTTTTTAAAGCTTATACATGAGTTAGTCTCTTTCCCATCTTTATTTTTATATGAGCCACCATATCCACCAAACCAAATACAATTGAAGCTCCCCACAATACCTACATAAGCCACATACCAATCTGGATATTTGTCTTTATTATCCTTTACAGCATAGTAATCCTCACGAGTTATAACATCAGGTAAACTGTCAGGTCCCTCATCACGTATCTTCTCTAATAGTGCTATCTGGTAATGATTTAAGTCATTACCTATTCTATTTCTGCAATTAACTAACTCTATAACTGATGCTCCACCCACAAAAGGTTCAATGTAAGTATCTATGTTGTATATCATAATAGCTTGATTAAACATGCTTGCTAGTTGTTTAGCAATCCTGCTTTTACCTCCCATGTATCTCATAATCTCACCTCATTATTATTACTAGTATTAGCAGCGTCTACAATACTCCAAGTGTCTTTTATATCCGTAATCTTCACAAAACCAATGAAGTCAGAACATATAAACCACTATTTCTTCACCATCATCAATGTTAACAATCATATAACCATCTTGTATATGAAGGTCAATTGCTAGCTCTTTTATGCCTTCAATTACTTTATCATATTCTTCAGCAGTAGTACATATAACTACTGCTGGGTATCCATAACCATCATCACCACAACCATCTACAACTACTACGTTATCCTCACTAACACAATGTATTGAGTTGTTACGTAACCAGTTATTTATGTATTGCCTTAATTTATCTGTCATTGTATTATCCTCATATTCACTATGTAATACTGCTATGACATTTGCCAATCTACCCATATAAACAATCTCCTTTACTTAGTCCAATATATTTCTTTACTCTCTTTATTACTTTCTTTCTTTTATGACTGCTTCAATTACATCAATGTATTTTTGAGGTAGGTTAAATGCTTTGTACAACTCTTCATCTGTGTATATGTGGTCAAACTTACCAGATGGTGGTGCTGGGACGAAACGGAAGTAGTCGTCTGTTAGTATAGGTCCCAGTTTACTTATATTTATTGCTACAAAGAATCTAGTAAACTTTGTATTTATCCAAGATACAAATGACTCACACTCTGCCCTATTATCTGAACTAAATGCACATCCATACGCTCCAGGGGGTACTTCTTTAAGTATTCTTGGTGTGCCTATAAAAGTTGAATTGCCCTCACTGTTGAACATATTGCTTAATCTTCCCACCGCATCTGAAGCCTTTCTTGCCTCGCTCCCTGCTCCGCAGAATACTATTTGAGAATTCACTACTACTTTGTACTTTTTATTTTTCGGTGTATCCTCTATCTTATATTTCTCATAAGTTCCTAGATAATCTACAATCTCTTGCCCGCAGTTTATAAGTGATTGTCTGTTTCGTATATCTCTCACTTTGACACCATTAAAATATTTTTGATGTAAACTCTTGTTTGTTACCTCACATTTGTTGTGTACATCTTTATCCAATAAAAAGTAACTTATCCCGTCTACTTGTGATATGTTGAATATATCAAGAGCGTCTGGATAAAATACCACCTTGCTCATATGTGGTACTAACTTCTCCCTAAATTCTTTGTAATTTATAGTCTTTGACGCTAATCTTTGGTCGTCTGCTGCCGTTTGCCATTTAGCTGGTGTAATCATTACACAATATTTAGTACATAGTTCAAATCCCATGTTTACGAAATCTAAATCCATGCCTTTATTATATGGTGGATTTGCAATAACAACGTCGAATTTCATACACACAAACACCGCCTAATTGTTAATATTATATACTACCAGCCGCCTTTATTTAGTCCAATAGCCTTTACTATATAGCCAGTCTATAAATGTTTCTAATTTATAGATACTAATATATCTAGGAGCTGCTGCTTTACTCCTCATATCTTTTCTGCAATCATCTACAGCATCAGCGAACTGTTTATTACTCATCATATATTCTTTTATCCATCTACTGCTTATATATCTGTTGTCAACTAAATGTGTAAATGAGTGAGTTTTATTACTACTTGTAGTAAACAAATCATCAAAATATCTTCGATGATTTAATAATGAGTTAAATACTGCGCTGTGTATTGAGTTGTCTTTTTGTGTACCGTCCTCAATATTAAAATATCTGTTATCCATCTTGTTACCTGTCATGTGATTAGCCTCACCTAAGTCCACAAGAGGTTTACCCTCGAGTTTACACTTAATAGCTGCTACTATACGTTGTATATAACAAGTGTATTGTACTGCTACAACCTCACCGTTATCGTCATAATAAAAGCTAGAAGCTGGGTAAACACCTTGTACATAGGGTACACACATCTCAACACAAAGATAACCACGAGCATCAGTACTGTTCTCTTTATTACCGAATATCTGTCTGTCCTCTAGATTATTAGCATTAGCTCTTAGTATTTTACCAGTTTCCTTGTCGTAAGCGAAGATATAACCTTTAGGGTTACCTGTTTTGTCAATACCATTAAACTGGAAGAACCTGCCCCCACCAGATACCACCCCATTATTAATTATACTAATTAAGTATTCATTGTTGTGCATCTCTGCTACTCTATTTCTAGCCATTGTAATTCCCTCCTATTCCACTAGTTTATTTTTATTATTTACGTCCTTTCCAGACGTTTTCCTCTATCAGTCTCTCTCGTATACCTTGATATGTCATTATGCCTTTATATTTCTCTAACATTGCTTTAGTTATTTTATAACCGTTAGCAATATATTCAGCCTTTAGTACCTCATTATTTACATCGCCTTTGTATCTATGATGTTGGGTACCTCTGTTGTCCTCAGATTTCATACGTATTGATGTTGCTAAAGCCTCTACATTATTATCAATTAAACCCAACAGTGTTTTAATATCATTGGATAAATCTTTACCCGTATTATCTAACGATTCAACCTTTTTAATTAGTGCTATAATTGCTTGTTTTAACTCGTTATTTTCATTATTTACAATGTTTAGTTGTGACTTTAGTTTATCTGCCTCTGTTAAACAGATTATATCTAACTGCTTTAGGTCATCCAGTTTACCGGAGAACTCCACGTATATATTGCATATAGTAGTTAATACGGATTGAGCAGAGTCTTTATAATCTTGTTTAACGTTACTCCTACTGATTAATTTATTTATTTTATCAGCATCTGCATATAGTTCACTAAGGTCATGCTCAATTGACTCCATCCAGTTTTTCATGTCACGCACATAGTAGTCAAACAATTTATTCACCATGCCCACCTCCCCATATCAATAACTTAACTTAACTACCCCTATTTTTAATTTAATTATACAACCTACAACACATTTTGTCAATAATTTTTATATAAAATTTTTACACCTAATAAACCAATACACCCACCAACACACCCACCAACACACCCACCAGAACCACCAGACCTAATGATTTCAATAAAAAACACCAAGCCATAACGACTTGGTGTTAATTTTTACAATGTTTACAATGTTTACTTTATACTCTCTTTGTGTAGGATAGGCATATCCAGCCAGCACCCGATTTTAGTTTTCCCCAGTTATCCTTTTCTTCAACTATAGTATATACGCCTTTATCCCTTATCACACCTGCTATGCTATATGATGTAGATGGGCCTTTACGAATATTTAAAGCATCAACAGTTACTTTAACTAAATAGCTTTTAAACTGGCCTGCAGTATCAACCTTGTCCAAGTATTTCACATCTACCGCATATATGACTACATCATCTATAGTTAATACTGTCCTCCCATTAGTATCTATCTGCTTAACTTTATACTCTTTTTTCTTATAATCTGCCCTAATATTTTTACCATTCCATTGTACTGCTGATTCTTTAAGTTTAACAGTATCACCTACTTTTATATTATGATTATTAACAGGTGTACTGGGTGTAACAGGTGTATCTACAACAGCACCACCATTAAACAACACATTATACTTAGGTACAATCACATTATGCTGGAAGTTATACCAATCAGTTTCCCATGTAGCCTGACTTTTCAATATTCTCCAAGGGCACAGTTTATTACTTTTACTATATTTTCTATGAGGTTGCACATTATCAATAGTCCAGCCATACTCGTGCATTAACCAGCATATCAACTTAACAGCATTTGCCTCACATTGCTTATACTTTGGACCCTCAGCAATTTCTATGCCAATAGTCTTACTGTTACCATAGCCATTAACACCATCACCTGCGTGATAACCTTTTTCATTAAGAGGTAAATGTTGAGTAATGCTATCACTATCAACAGTAAAATGCCAAGATTTATACTCATTGTCAGCCTTCTCCAGATTCTTAAGATAATTAGCGTGAGCCTCATCTCCCGCCTCTCTGTCACCACTGCCAGTATTGTGTACAGTAATTCCTAAAGGTGTCATAGCTAATAATGTCCTTACGTTAGCTTTTCCTACAGGTTGTACAATATCCACCTTTACAGGGATACCACATATTTCTTTTACAGTTACTAATCCGTCTTTAATGTTCATATAGATACCTCCTCATCTTTAGCCTATCACAGCATAGTTAATCTCAGCAAGTATCCAAGTGTATTACTCCTATATATCCTTTTGTGAGGCGAGTAATACATATTCATTTTTATGCTGTTTTTTAGGCATATATTTTTTATTTTTTATGTTATACTGTGAGAGTATGATGTTTTACCCTCACAGTATATTGCTACATCAATTAAACAAACTCGTAGCCATAAGCTACCCACATAATATCAGTTGCCGATCTAGTTATAGGTTGTGCTAATTTAACAAAACTAATAAGATTACCGCACCACAATCTGCCAATCCATATACCACTATTTGTATAGTTATAATCTCTATACGTACCATTATCTCTAACCCTATTGTATACATTAGAGTCTAATAAATTATTAGGTGGTTCTGACTTATTGGCTTCAATGTTATCATATCTAAAGTTATGTACACCTTTTTCTATAGTCCAGATATCAACACCATCACTTACGTAGTGTGTCTTAGGATGTGCCAAGAAAGCATTAACCCTAGAGCCTTTAATATTCATTAAATCGGTACACATTATTACCTCAAAGCCATGATGTACAAAGTAATATGCACCACATTTCTTTGCAATCATACGATTTCTAGACCATCCAGCAGGTATACCACTCCAACCAGTCCATGCTACTTTATTTACAGAAGATGTACTTAGAGTATTCACGTTAACCGTATAAACCTTTGACCTAGTATCATAAGTACCCTCGTCAGAGTTATAACTCTCCATGATTATTAGGTTAGTGCCATTATAAAACATACTTGCACCATGTGTAGCATAACTTAATACATTAGCAGTATTTACAACAGCACCTGTTGTAGTATTTATTTTCCTTAGTATATTGTCAGTACACAATAGATATAAGAAACCATCTACGTATACTTGATCATAAGTTTCATACAATGGTACGTTATAGCCTATATCATTACTGTCAACCTGAGTTACCTCACCTGTTGCTAAGTTATGACGCCATCTGTTTACATTATTTCTGTTGTAGTTTAACAATATCTCATTAGGTCCAGTTAAACCGGTAACACCAGGAATTATAAAGCTGTTACCTAAGTCAGCTATATCTTCAAACTGATTAACTCTACTGATACATTTCTTTAAATAAATGCCATTAGTCTTAAAGTCACCATGTATTCCAGGCATTATTAACAAGTGATTAAATGTACCAGTTGCTACACCTTCAGCGAACTTCCATCTGTTTGCTACGCATTTATCATTAATCATGTGATTAAATCTTGTAAAGTCCTGCACACCTTCACGAGTATTAGCCGATACATCACGACTGTTAGCAAAGCCTACTATCTTAGTATAATCAACATCGAAGTTGGAGTCCAGTAAATCAACATACTTAGTATCTTCAGTAAGTGTAACACCAGAGTCAAGGTTAGCTAGATACAGATTAAGTCCATTGTCTTGTTTAGCCTTTACATTATAAGTACTACTACTACTACTATAATAGCTATCAAGTAAATCAGTGCTTCTAACTCTACCGTAAGGAGAACCACCAAACTCCATTAGTATATTATTAGCTGATTTAGAAAGCATAAGAAGCTTACCTAGATTTGTTACTGTGTTGCTTTTTATTACTCTGTGTATACCAGTTGTAGGGTTTACAATTTCAATCTCAACGAAACCTCTGATTTTTGTACTGTCAATCTTATTTAATCCTAAACCTGACATTTTATATTACCTCCTTCATTCAAAATCAATATTGTAGATATCATTAATTGACACGCTATCTAAGTGGTTTTCTTCAGTTATAATAGTAGATATCATGTCAATTTCACATACATCAGATAAACCTAGTTCTTCAATTGTATCTTTATCGTATAATGTTACACTAACTAATGTTATATCATTTATATCATTGATATTAACAGTATCAATACTGTCAATATCTGAAGGTGCTGGAGGACTCTCTATATCAATATCGAATAAATCTATTATTCCTATTTCATCTAAGTGTTGTTGTTCAAGTATATTTACTTTAATAGTGTCTGTTTCATAGGTATCAACAATATTTATTTTGTCAATTACATCATCTAAGTCAACTGCCTCATTAGAGTATATCTCTATATCATGTAAGTCATTAATCTTTATCTTATCTAAGTAAATAACATTAATAGGCTCCTTAGGAAATGTATTATCCTCTTTATTTACCTCTGTTTTAAAGAATATATTAAAACCACCAGCAGGTATAAGTAGATAATAAGGTGTATCATCTTCTTCATCCGTTTCAACTTCAAGCTTTATAGTAATGTCGCCATAACCAGGGTTATGTGTTTTTAAGTTTATTTTACCTTCAATCTTAAACTTTCCAGTATTAACATATTGCCTGTCAGTGCCAATAATTATACCATCTTGTATAATAGTTATTACTATATATGCACCAGTACCACCAGCACCGCCTAAATAACCAGTTATACTAAACTCTGCATTTGATGATCCACCATAAGGTGGTGGTAATCCAGGAGTTCCTCCTCCACCACCAATAGGAAAGTTAGAAGGACCAGATTGTTCAAAAGTAGGAGGAGGGTCCTTTGGTTTATCTTCAATGTCAAAGTATATATAACCTTGGTTAGCCTCTATTGGAGTTATATAAAATAATCCGCCATCTTTAATAGTTAAAAGACTACAATCATCCATACTAGTGCCAGTTGTCTTAATACAATTGATATATATTTTATTTACATAAGTAGGTACATCAGCAACTATAAGATTTAAGTAGAATAGCACAAAGTCCTCTTGAGGCATATTATATGTATTTTGACCTCTAACTATTAGTGTCCTAGATGCTACATTACTTTCATCTATTACAATATTAGGACCAAAATCACCGTAATCAACGCTATCATATATTGCATATGAGTCCCAAGTTATCTTAGCTACGAATGCTGCAACACCAATGTTTACACCAGTGCACATTATAGGTATTCTAACTAAACTATATGTTTTATTATCGCAATATTTATTGCCTGCTGTTATTCCTATAGTTGCATATTTACTTAATTTTATAGGTTTTTTATTAACAGTAACAGCATTAGCTACTTTATTTCTATTTTGTTTTTTATGCCTTCCTACAATAAGACCAGCTATAAGAGCGAACCACTCTTTCTCATTTAAGTCCATAATGCAGTTAACCTCCTTTCTATTTACTTTATGCATCCACAAGTTACTTTTTATATTTTAATGCTTACACTAAAGTTACTTTCTTCAACATTACCTATAGGTGTATCCTCGACTATATTACTTTTATCTTTTTCCTTTATTTTATCTCTATTACCAGATATAGCAATACCCAGTAAGAATAACTCAATTTCTTTTTTAGTATCCAACATATAAACACCTCCATTATTCTAGGTCAGCATATATTCTTGGTGTACTTATAAAGTCAACATCATCCACAAGTATTCCTAGCATATCATTATTTTCATCTGATATAAACACACACTTTAAAGGTTTAACATCACCGTTCCACTCCACTATAAGACCATTATTGTAACGTTCACATCTCTTAAGAGATACTGCCTCTGCAACAGCATCAACGACCTGTTCTTTATTAATATCCTCGCTTTTATATAATTCAACATTAGATAAATACAATGTACCAGGAGCATTATCATAGTTATTAAAATATATTTCCATTGACCTTATATTCTTTAATTCTACTTGTACAACTGTTTCATCTATATATTTATTGTTTACTACTTTATCCCTAGATAATAGTATTTTACCAGTTTGCACAGTATCATCTAAATACACGATTTTAATATCTATAGAACTCGTAGGAGAATAATCATAATCGTCATTAAAGGTGCCGTAAAATGTTACTTTAAACTTAATATAACTGGAACCCGGAATGATACCACCTTTATCTAATAGTAGCCCTACTCTACTGTTAATCGGTAATGTTATTTTCTCATTGTCAATACTAGCACCATTATATGCTGTCCAACCAGAGTCATTCCAAGCTGGTATTAGATTACTTGTTAACCAATTCATACAACAAGCCTCCTTTTAGTAACTAAAATTGATATACCTTTCCCCCCTCTACCACCCGACCTCCAGATTTTTACATATCTACAACTTTACCCCAACCACCTAAACACCTAACCAAAAATAACTTCTCAAAAACAACCCGAAACTATTTCCAGTTTTTACACTGACTGCATATCAATTTTTTGTTAATGCTTACTCAATTTTTTAATCAATGTTAGTATAAATTTTTGTAAGTTAAAAATTATTTCAACTTTCACAATAATTTAATCAACAGAGTTATTAATTTTAGAAATATGTTGAAAATAGCACTACTGATTACATATTTTATTCTATACGTAGTGCTGCAGAGTTTAATACAGAAATATTACATGTACTAGAAACTCCTAAACTAAGCTTTATACTACTTAAAATATATGTACCATCAAAATCAACTAAACCAGATTTTACACCCACAATGTCAGCTAATTCTAATAAGGGATGACCTTTAGTCCTTAATGTTAAATAACTTACATCAGCTGATAAATAGTGTAATATTATAGTACAATATTCTTCAGCATAACTGTCACTTTGTATCAACTTAGCATCTATTTCTATATACTTACGTCTTTCTACTGGAATACCAGATATATACCTCTCCATAACAGCAGTATTTTCAATTAAACAATCGCCTTTTACTACTATTTTGGCTCTAATAGCTGTTTCTTTAGGGTTAGTAACATTTAATATAATGCTATCTTGTGTCCACCTTATATTATTTATACTAATAGTAACATCAGATTCAACAGGTACAATTGTTACATACTCTATTTTATCAGCTTTTTTATTATTACTAAAAGTAAATTCGCTTAATTCATTAGTACCAGCAGGTATTTCAAAGTCACTAATTTCAAGTAATGTATCACCTTTTACAACAGTAGGGTTAGTATACTTTAATCTTACTGCATTATAAGTATCTAATAAGTCAGTACCTAATGCCACCTCGAATGTATTAACTACACCATCAAAGTCCATACGCTTTGTAGTTTTATTTGCTAAGTCAAGTAAATCTACTACTTGTATAATTCCATTACCGTCTACGAATATATTACACATATAACTCTTTGCCACACTGTTTAACACATCTTTTAACTTAGTACCAAATGTATATGTATATTTAATAGTCTTTGTAAGAGTATCGGCTATATTATATTGACTAGCATTTAAACCTACACTGTTAAATATACTTGCTAGATAATCTTTTACTGTTTGATTTCTTCGTATACCTACAATATTAACAGGCTGATTTCCTATATATTGTAGTATATCAGCACCATTAATTGTTACTTTATTATATCCACCATTACCACTACTGTTTTTAATATCAGTAGCATAGTACTCACCATGTTTAGTAAATACTCCACCATCAATACTAATGTACCACTCTATTTTAAAACCTTCGCTTAA
>Ga0134093_1001294_pt1 | contig 24677 bp, 17 predicted proteins | sample 4_1taG_FD_94452 | JGI IMG/M metagenome (GOLD analysis project Ga0134093, IMG submission 94452) | Switchgrass degrading microbial communities from high solid loading bioreactors in New Hampshire, USA - 4_13_20_68_A1 metaG | ecosystem: Engineered > Bioreactor > Semi-continuous > Anaerobic >...
CTTCAGAATACCGCTGTAATAATGGATTTTTACATTCTTATGCTTTTCTTCGAACCTTTTGATTGCCTTGTCAATAATAACATAGCTGTTGGCATTGGCAACATCCCAATTGCTGCCGGCAAACATTCCGAATTCGAGAACTATGGGCGCAGTGTTGGCCCTGACATAATAAGCGCCTGCCGGAACTGCAACCAAAACCAGTATTGCTATGGCAATCATTAAGTATCTAATTCTCTTCATACTGACTCTCCATCTTTATTTTGCCAACTCCCGACTGGATAGCCCAGATAGCCAGCTGGGTCCTGTCCCTCAATTTCAGTTTGCTCAATATTGTACTGAGGTAATTTCTGACCGTTCCCTCAGATAAATTGAGCGCATCGGCAATTTCCTTGTTGGAATAGCCATATGCGACCTGTTCTATTATTTTCCATTCTGTCCTTGTCAGCTTCTCTACTTCCTTATTTCCTACCTCTATCGGATTATAGCCCTTCGCCATCTGGGAGAATAATTTGACAACCTTGGTGGCAATATCGGGATTAATCATCGCCCTGCCGCTGTAAACAGTATGGATTGCCTTGACAAGATCATCTATCGAGACGCCTTTCAGCAGGTATCCGCTGGCACCGTATTTTAAGGCGTTATATACATATTCGTCATCATCAAAAGTGGTAAGAATAATAATCTTTATATCCGGATAATTTTCCTTTATGATCTTGGTGCATTGCACCCCGTCCATTTTGGGCATTCGAATATCCATCAGGATAACATCAGGCTTGTTTTTGCGTACGCTGCGCATTACCTCCTGTCCGTTTGCGACAACGTCCGTTACTTCAATATTTTCCTGGTTGTTGAGTATGATCTGAAGGCTAGTACGAATTAGTTCCTGATCATCTGCAATCAACACTTTAATCATATTCTTCACCCCACCTGATCGGTATTCGTGCGGTTACCGTGAAACCATCCGTACCATCAAACTCTACAGTACCATTCAGCATTTTTATTCTTTCAATTATATGTCTTGTGCCAAATCCCTTTTTCATTTCCTTGCATCCTATTCCGTTGTCCCTGACTGTAAGTATTACTTCGCCATCACCGCCTTTGATATGTACCCAGATCTGATTTGCTTTGCCATGACGTATGGCATTTGTAAGACTTTCCTGTATTACCCGGTATATGGCGTCTTCCTCATCGGAAGCAAATTTCAGATTTTTCAGATCTGAATTAAAATATATATGTGTCTGCGTCATAGATTCGATTTCAATAATCATTTGATGGATAGCGGATTCCAGACTCAGCCTTTCAAGGGCATCAGGCCTCAGTTTATTGACTGACCGGCGTATTTCATTGATACCTTCCCTTGTTACCCTTGAAATCACCTCAAGTTGTTTCTTGGTTTCTGCGGGATTCTTCTCAACCATGGTAATGCAGGCGTCAATACCCGCCGAAATTCCCGTAAGGGTATGTCCTATGGTATCATGTATCTCTCTTGCAAGACGGTTCCGTTCTTTGGTTTCACCCATTTTTTCCGTAATCTTTGAATATTCCTTGAGCTGTTCATTGGCCTTCTGCAAATCTTCATTTGCTTTTCTTAACTGCTCGTACAGGTGATTTACTTCATCAATGGTTCCTCTCTGGTTTTGGATAACATAAATGCAATAGATGATGAAAATCAGTATATTGGTTGAGACAACCGTATTGAAAAAACCCATCAGATACTGTTGTGTCAGGGAATCATAAAAGCTGATGTAATCATTGATGGAATACAGCCTGAAGTTAATTGAGACCATTTCATAGTCAGCTATCAGGATGCTCATAATTGAAATAAGCATTAACAGATACCTTCCCTTGATGCCCTTTGTATATGCAATAATATTGGCAATAACAAGGAAAAGTATCCCGTTATAGTTGAAATTCAGGATACAGATCAATGCAATACTGATAATAAAGTCAATAAGCAGTGTAAAATATACTGCCTTGCTGTTATTCGGATATATAAATTCCCTGATAATAAAGGAAAATATAAGAATCCCAAAAAGGCAGACTGATATAATAATATTTCTGTATGGCTTCCAGGGCACAGCGCTGACCCTGTTGATAAACTCTCTTGCGATAAAGTTGCTGCATATTTTGAGAGTTGTAATATATATAAATATTGTCACAAACAAGACTGCTATTAAATTGATGGCTATCAACAATATCTTGAAATAAGTAAATTTTTTTCCCTGCATAGACTAAAGCCCTTACTGCCACCCATCAATTGTGAATTCATCCAGATTGTCCCTGGTTATTAAATCAACAGGAACGACTATATTGCGCTCTACTTTTTCCCCGTTCAGGTATGCATAAGCTACTTCTGCGGCAATCCTTCCCATCTGACGGGGATGCTGTGCGCTCGTCCCTTCCAGATATCCTTCCTTGATCATCATCTTGCCGTCGGGAGACCCGTCAACTCCATAAATCAGGATATCCCCGGTCATATGGTGTGATTCCAGTGCTGCCAGCGCACCTAATGCAGTCGGGTCGTTGCCTCCCATTACAACATCAAAGGATACTCCGGATTCAATAATGCCATTCATCACATCCATGGCTATTTCAAGTTCCGCTCCCCCGGACTTCTGAACAACGACCCTGTAATTGTCGTTGCCCCGGATAGTATCCTTGAAACCCTGTATCCTTTGAATAATTGAGTTTATAATCGGATGATCCAGTATAACAATATCAGCGGAGTCCAGTTTCGACATCATGTCCTTTGCGCACTGGACCCCCGCATTGTAATTGTCGGATGCAATGATTGAGACAACATATTCCTTGTCGTAAACCTCGGTATCCACGTTGAATACGGGAATACCCGCTTCTTTGCATGCAATCAGGGCCGGTTTAACGTTTTTCCAGTCAACGGGGTTCAGAAAAATGGCTGCAACCCCTTCCTCAATCATATCGTAAATCTGGCTGTTCTGCTTCTCCTGATCCTGCGCGGGGTCCCTCGTGATTAGAATATCCCCGTTTGCCTCCACCACTTCCTTGATGCCGTCATTAAGTATAGGAAAATAAGGATTATTCATGGTCATGTAGGTGGCCCCGAATTTTCTCGGTGTATTGACCGACCTCTCAACCTGATAGAATAATACGATATATCCCAGCAGGATTATAAATGCCACGGATATAATCACTACAAAGAATAAAAGTTTTCTGTTAAGATTTTCTGTCATGTGACCGTACCTCTTATACTGATGGCCATTTGCTATGTAATTATAATATCACATAAATCCTGATCAATCTTTATTTAATCTTTACCTTGTCTTTATTTTCCTGCCTGATATAGTCAATAAATACAGCCAGCAGTATTACGGCACCCTTTATAACATATTGCCAGAAGGAGTTTACGTTCAGAAGGTTCAAACCGTTGTTCAGAACACCGATAATCAGACCGCCGATCAGGGTTCCACCTATCTTTCCGTAACCGCCTGACATACTTGTTCCGCCTACTACAACGGCCGCAATGGCGTCCATTTCAGCGCCTTCACCTGCGGTAGGCTGTCCGGAATACATACGGGAAGCCAGAACAATTCCTGCAAGGCCGGCCATCAAGCCCGAATATGCATATACGAAAAATTTGACCCTGGATACTTTTATACCGGAAAATTCTGCCGCCTGGGCGTTCCCTCCGACAGCATATATGTACCTGCCCATTTTTGTTTTATTCATTATCAGTGCGGTCACAATCAAAACAACTATCAGGATAATTACGGGTGTTGGGACGGAACCAATATATCCTGCACCGATGAATTGCCATTCTTTTGTGACAACCCTGACCGGCGAACCTCCTGTATAAACATAGGCCAGTCCTTTTGCGATATTCATCGTGGCCAATGTGACGATAAACGGGGGAATTGTTGTCCTGGAAATAACAAAGCCGTTAAAAATACCGAAGACAATACCTACCAGTACTCCTACAAACAGAGCAGCCCCCAGTGGCAGGTTATAGCGGACAACACAACCGGCGGCGATGCATCCTGATAAAGCAATGATGGAGCCTACCGACAGATCTATTCCGCCCAATATGATTACCATCGTCATGCCACAGGCCAGGAAAAGGTTCGTTGATATCTGTCTTAAGACATTGAACGTATTTTTCATTGTCAGGAATGTGTTTTTGGTGACAGGATTTAAAGATAAAGCCAGGCATAACACCACAAGGGCAATAATGATTCCCATATTATCTTTCAGCCATTGGGTGATTCCGTTCAGCAACTGAGCACCAGGGCTTTTTCTGTTTCTTTTTATTACCTGGTCCATTACATCTCCTCCTTAAATACATAGACTATTTTGCTGCCAGTTTCATGATTTTTTCCTGAGTAACCTCTTCGTGTCCCAGGCATCCTGTAATTCTGCCATCGCACATAACATAAATCCGGTCACTCATATTGATAAGCTCAGGCATTTCAGAAGATATCATAATAATCGCCATGCCCGATTTTGCAAGATTATTCATTATCGCATATATTTCAGATTTTGCGCCGACATCAACACCCCTGGTCGGCTCATCCAATATCAATATCCTGGGAGAAGTAGCCAGCCATCTGCCAATCATCACTTTTTGCTGGTTTCCGCCCGAAAGTTTTCCTATTGATTGTTCCATGGAGGGTGTTTTCGTTGACATCAGGTCAATGTATTTCTGGGTTATTTCCTCTTCCTTCAGCCGATTGACAAAAATTCCTTTGATAAACTCATCCAATACTTCTATTGTCGAGTTAAATCTCACGCTTTGAATGTGATACAGTCCTTCCAGTTTCCGGTCCTCGGGAACCAGGGCAATTCCGTGTTTCATGGCATCAGAAGGGGATTTTATTTCCACTTTTTTGCCTTCGATATAAATATCCCCGGAATATTCCTTTGTCAGACCGAAAATGCATTTCATCAATTCACTTCTTCCGGCGCCTACCAATCCGGCGAATCCGACTATTTCCCCTTTTCTTACTTCAAAACTGGCGCCTTTGACCATCTTATTGTCGCGGATATCTTCGCACTTTAGTATTACTTCCCCGCCTGTCTGGTAATCTCTCGTATAATAGTTTTTGAGCTCGCGGCCTACCATCATCGATATCAGCTCATCATTGGTGGTTTCCTTTACAACCCTTGTGCCTATGTATGAGCCGTCCCGCATAACGGTAACACGGTCACAGATTTCAGACAGTTCGCTCATTCTATGTGAAATATAGATAATTCCTACCCCTTTTGCAGTAAGATTGCGCATGGTCTCAAACAGGAACTTGACTTCTTTTTCTGAAATCGAAGAGGTTGGTTCATCCATAACAAGGATTTTCGAATTGTAGGAAATGGCCTTGATTATTTCAACCATCTGCTGCTGTGCAATTGTCAGGTCTCTGACCAGTGTTTTTGCATCAATATTCATACCATAGCTGTCTATTAATTGCTGGGCATCTTCATGCATTTTTGAAGCATTTACAAATTTGCCTTTCATGGGCTCTCTTCCAAGGAAGATGTTTTCTGCAACTGTCATATAAGGAACCAGTACCAGTTCCTGATGGATAATGGCAATCCCGTATTTCTGTGCATCCTTGACACTTCTGATTTCTACTTTCTTTCCTTCAATAAATATTTCTCCCTGATCGGCCGCATAAATTCCCCCCAAAATTTTAATCAGGGTGGACTTTCCTGCGCCGTTTTCACCAAGGATAGCATGAACTTCGCCGGCTCTCAGCTCAAAGTCAACAGCCTTAAGCGCATAGACACCGGGGAAGGTTTTATGTATGTTCTTCATCTGCAATAAAACGTTTGTAGCCAACCGATCACCCACTTTCCACTAACCTTTAAAAACAGGGCGTTGCAAAACGCCCGATATTTAATAAATATGCAGTGCGTTTTGCAACTACCCCATAGGGAAACTTATTGCCATGAATCTATTCCGAATTCATTCACGTTGTCGGATGTGATAAGGAATGTTTCAACAGGATACCTGTCGTCTACCTGTTCACCTTCGAGGTACTTATACATTACCTCTACAGAGATTTTTGCTATATTGATGGGAGACTGAGCCCCTGTACCTTCAATCAGGGAATCTCCGCGGGCAAGCTCTGCTTTGATATCAGGTGAACCGTCAACACCATAGATGAGAACGTCCTTAAGTCCGGCAGCATTGGCGGCAGCCAAAGCCCCAAGCGCGGTAGGATCGTTTCCGCCGAAGATTGCCACTACGTCGCTGTGTGCCTGCAGCAAGTCTTCAGCAATTCCCATTGCTACTTCAAGATTTCCTTTTGCATCCTGTTCTGCTACGATTTCAAAGCCTTTTCCTGCAATAGCATCCTTGAAGCCTTTTTCTCTGTCGTTAATAGAGTTCATTGTGGGTGAGTCGAGTATAATAATTTTGCCGCCTCCCGGTACCTTTTTAACAAGATCCAGTCCGCATACATAACCGGCATTGTAGTTGTCGGAACCGACGTATGAGAAGCAATATGACAGATCAGCAACTTCTGTGTCAAAGTTGAGGATTGGTATGCCTGCTGCTTTCAGCATGTCAAGAGCGGGCAGAATACCTTCCGCTTCAGCAGGGTTCAGGAAGATTGCATCGATACCCTGGGTAATCATATCTTCGATCTGTGTGATCTGACGGGTTACATCATTGGCAGGGTCAGTGGAGATTAACTTATCCCCTCTTGCTTCCACTTCTTTTCTGATAGTCTCTTCAAGAATTACAAAGAATGGGTTTGTACCGTCCATGCAAGTGTAACCGAAAGTCCAACCGCCTTCAGGTCTTTCGCCAAGGGGGCCGGTTTTCTTTTCGCCGCCGGGTGTCGCAGTTTCCTCAGTTTTGGGAGTTGGAGTAGCGTCATTGCCGGCTGTTTCTTTCGGCTGGCCGCAGCCGCCAAGCAGCAAGCTCACGATTAACACTGAACATAACAACAGACTAAGTAACCTTTTCTTCATTCGGATTTCCTCCTTGTTTTTTTCTTTATCATAATCCATTGGCGGCTTTTACACATCTGCAATATGTAACGAGAATGATATTACATTTGTAATATTCGGGTTTGAAAATCTCAAACTCCCCCATTACAAGTTAAACATATTGAAACAGGCATAAAAAAAGCATCCCAGCGGGGAGAAAAAACTCCCTTCCCGACTTGATGCTTAATTATAATGCCATATTATTGAATAAAAAAGGAGACGTAAGAAATTCAGAAAATACCAAGTATTTTGCTGCCGGTATTTACTTTGACCCGCTCAATAATGCCGCCTGACATAACATAACAGGTATCTTCCCCGACAAAACAGATATCGTTAATTTCATTCCGGGAGGTATATGTGTCTATGATCCGGCCGTTCTGGTCAATGAACAGCACCTCCTGCCCCGCTGTCAATGCAGCAGTTTTTCCATAAGAAGAGATTGCGGAAACCAGGCTGTCCACGGTGAGACTTTTCTTTAGCGAAAAATCAGGGTTCAGAATTTCAATATTGGTAATATACCTGTTTTCCCGGTTCAACACACCCATATCGATGTATGCGACAACCGGATATTTGCCGCTGATGACTCCCGCAGCCATTATTGCAGGCTCTTCAAACCTTTTTTCCCAGACAGTGCTGAATTGTTCATCGATAACCACAACACTCTTTTCGCCATAGAGCATAAGTTTTCCGTTAAAAGGAACTCCTCTCGCGACAACTTCATTATCCCCTCTGATGCTGGCTTTCTGGTGCATGCTCAGATCCAGTATGTCAAAAAATCCGCTTGTTTCAAGGCCTGAAACGTCAACTCCGCTAACTATGAAGGCGGATTTTACAAATTCAGGGTAATACCATGCGGACACCGGATAATAATTTGAGATGTTCCGGTAGGCCACTTCCTGGCCGTCAATTGTCCATGCCCTGATGGTGCGCTTATACCCCGCTTCTTTGCTCCGGGTAACAATAAGGAGCCAATTGTCGGAGATATCGGCAGAAACAATGTCCTCGTCGAGATTTTTCTGCCACAGTATTCTTCCTTCGCTTATCACGGCAATATACCTGCCGTTTACATCAGCCACCAGAAGGTTCTTCTTATAAGACTTGACGAAGGGTTTATTCAGGGATAGCGGTATATATGCTTTTTCCAAACCGTCGGAATCATAAATCCTTACGGAACTCTTGTCAGCTACTGCAAGATTGCCTGAAACAACCGCCATGTGAACAGGGCTGTCGGTGTTATAGGTGGCTATGAGCTTTATTTTTTGAACAAGCTCACTTTTGCTTTTTGAAACAACCATGTTATAAATCTGGTCCATTCCCTTGGATATGCCTTCAGAAAAAGCCTCCACCGGATTTATATCAAAAAAGGCATATATCGCCACTGACACAATTAAAATCACAATAAACAGAAACAGGGCCAGTCTTTTTAAGGCTAACCCCATGCCGTTCTTCTTTTTATCCTTATCTTTTGTTTTTTCATTTATTGTCGACATTAAAAGTGCATTTCTCCTTTTAATCTGCTCTTTTGTTGAATTATACACTTCCTTGTCGATATTGAAAAGACCTGTGTTTGTATCAGAACTTAATTATCCTGTCCCGATAATCCTTGATAAGGTCGTCCCCCATGTAGGATATGAGGTTATAAAGCAGGTTTGCCGTATATCCGTATGTCAGCGTTGATTGGGGATTAAATCTCCCGGCCTCATCTGGACCGACAATTCCGAGCGTACTTACAACAAAGGCAGCATTCCTTGCATATGCAGGAATAACGTCATTATCGGCAAAAGGCGTCGATGTATACGGGTATGGCGCAAGGTTTTCAAGCCCAAGCGCAGAAACAATCATTTTTATTGCCTCGGCCTTGGTTATGTAGGAATTGGGACTGAAACTGCCGTTTCCTGATCCTCTTGTAATTCCTTTCTGATAAGCGCTCTTTATAGCCTCATAGTACGGGTGATTTACAGGCACATCTTTAAAGGGTGAAACCTCAGGAGTATTGTTTTTCTGCGTCCTTCTGTTTACCAGCGTGCTCGTCCGGACATTCGGATCCTCCGGGATATCCTTTATGGCATTCATCAACATTGCCACGAATTCCGCCCTGGTCACCCTTCTGTTTACCTGAAAATCGCTTCCCAGGCCGGGTATTACCTCCAACCCATACAGTATGCTTATGGGCTCCTCGTCCCAGTATCCGGCAATATGTTTCAGATCGGGGACCATGAGCCTTTTTGTCACAACAGGGGAATTAAGGCTGTGAACATTTGTATATGTTTTCAGTACATCGGTAGGTTTGCCGTTACTTGCAAACTCCGGAAGTCTTGCCGTATAGGCCAGAGTTGCTTCATCCCAGTTCTTTTTGATATATCCCCCTTCAAAACTTATCTGATAGGGTTCATTCTCGGAATACTGGAACTGGTTTCGCCTTGCGCTGGAAACCGTCACCTCGGCCTGGCCGCCCCAATTGACACGGCCTTCACTGGTGGCCAGGTCCGCTTCAATAAGTATGCTTATTTTCTGGGTCTGGGTGCTGCTCCAGTACTGGTCGTAGGCATAGAGCTTCCCTGACATGTCCACGGTTATGGTATTGGGATTGTTCAAGGAAGCAGTTCCAACTGCATAGACCCTTCTGTCAGTGAATTCTCCGGCATGATACTTGATTCCCGGCTTTGGATCTGTCAGGACTGATCTTGAAAAATGAGCTTCAGTCAAGCGGTAGGTTGTGCCGCCTATATTGATTACTTCAGTCGGCGTGCGGTTCAAAGTAGTGGTCTCAGCTATCTGTCCGTTGGGCAGTGTTTCTTTCACAGTTTCATATATTATTGTTCTTGTCAGTGTCGCATTATGGTCTGAATTGGACAGCCTGTATGTATAGGTTGCAGTTACCGTACCGTTTTTGTCCGTCTTTTTTATGGTAAGTTCACCTGTCAGCAATATGGGCTTTCCGGTCAGGAAACAGATTTCACTGTACTGATATTTGTCTTTTTCCACACTGTTCTCAATTGAAATCCCGCCCTGGTACCCCATGCTCCCTTCAACGGCCATCGCCCTGACAGGAAGGGATATGGCGAAGGACATTACCAGTATGATCAGAACTGCATTGATACCGTATTTCTTCATGACCCAGTCCCCTTTAATCACAGATAATCAGGATTCCTTCAAAATTTTGTGAATGCCTTATGACTTTTACTTCATCGCCTGCCTTCAGCAGTGATGAAGAACCGGCCTTTCCGTCCTTAAGAACTATTGCATTTACAGGTATTGCAATTTCAAGGTTGTCATGACCTTTCCACACATTCTCATCAGTGTCGTAAACCATAACATTTGTAAGTTTAAGCCCAGTGGGATTCTCAATCACATCTCCCAAGCTGTCATACAATCCGCCAGTCAGTTCCGAAATCCTTCCCGATACAGGGCTGTCCGCATAAGGGGCCGTGCTTATGAGCAGCGCTTTGGAACCGGCTGCCACAATATACACTGTCTGGTTTTTATAATCATTGGTGAAATCCCTCATGCTTCCGACACCGTCTTCAGTTATCAGCCTGGTCACGGTCAGATCTATGTCAAATGTCTTGGGAGTATTGACAAATTCCCAGTTTACGCCGTTCAGGCTTGCAAAAGATTCCACTGTGATGCTCTTTTCAGGTTCAACATTGCTGATCCGTCCGCGGTATATGATAAGCCCCATATTGTTTAAACTGTCACAGGTGATGACATTTGCCAGGAAGCCGCTTCCATATCTCTCCATCGAAACTTTTACTGGATCAGGGGCATTTAATGCAGTTATATCCACAAGTCTTCCGTCCTTAACAACTATCAAATCTTCATTAAAAGCGACCGGCTCGGTCAAATTCTGAAGATAAAGACTGTTTGCCAGGACACTCAGCAGGTTGTCTTTCATGACCATTTCATATTGGGGATATGGGCGATAGCTGGCAGCCACTATCCTCTCGGTGCCGTCCGGCGCTTTTTGTGTGACAAAATATGTTATGCCCGAAACTGTCCTTCCCGGCCTTTTTATGTATTCCTCGCTGAATTTAACGCTTTTGATTCCAATGAAAGGCGTGTTCTTCCACTGACCGTTGACGAATTCCTGGATATTGGAAACTATGAGAGCATCCCTGAAAGAGTCGAAATATTCGAATGTACCTCTGTAAACTCCGGTAACCAGACTTGGATTTTTCTCAATGTCAATTCCGGCAATATGAATATTGCTTCCGTCTGTTTGAACCAGCAGTTTTATTCTCTCTCCCGGCAAAATTTCGGAGAATTTTGCCGGTTTGCCGTTTCTGTAAACAGGAACGGAATTTGGAACGGAATAATATGCGAAAGTACCATCATCCTTTTTTATTGTCAGCCAGTTGGCACCCTTATAGTGAACCGTGCCGTAAACAGGCCTGTAATAGCTTTTGGCACTAATTTTTTCTATATATTTGTCGCTGTCAAGCCTGATGAATACCCTGTCGCCAGGCTGGATTTCTTCTATGCCTGCATTATATCCATCACGGGTGGCTGTAACATTGAACCCGTATGTAAAAGTCCGAAGGACCGTCAGGCTTCCCGCGGCATCAAAGCCCGAGCCTGAGCCGTCTTCAAAATAGAGGGTGATGTATCCCAGGGAATAGTTATTCTCTTTCACAATTCCAGTGACATGGTATTCCTGGGCTCCTGCACGAATGGTACTGCATGGCAATGCCAAAACAGCAATAATCAGGACAAGGATAATAACTTTGCTGTGTCTCAAGTCTCATGCCTCCTGTTACAATAACGCATTCTAAAAGCAATATCGGCATTTAAGGAGACATTATAAACAAGAATTTCTTTACGCTTTTATGACAAGACTGTTCCAGTCATATTTTCATTTTGCCTTCCTTGTTATCTTTATTTCAGTAACCATCATTCCGGACAGTATCAGCAGACATCCAAAAAAAGTCTCGGGAGTCAATTGCTCTGTAACCCCATGTGCGTTGGGTACGATCAAAGCAAAAATTGCGCCGAATACAGGTTCAAAGGTCAATAAAAGCGCTGTCCTTGTGGGTGTTGTATATTTTTGGGCAATTGTCTGTATCCCATAGGCAAAAGCCGTTCCCATCGCGCCTGTATAGAGCACGGTAAGTATAATCTGCCTGCTGAATTCAATTGGTTCCGCATGTTCGTAAAGCCCGAAAAACGCCCATGTAAGAGCGCAAAGCACAGCCGCCGCAATAACCTGCACGGTAGCAAGCTGGTACACATTTACATCTGAAGCATACTTGTCAATGAATATAATCTGAAAGGCAAAGCATACTGCGCACATCAAAGTCAATGTATCGCCCACGACCCACCTGCCGCTAAACCCGGTGAGGACAAACAGGCCCAAAGTCGCCATAATCACACCGGCCACAGCATTCAACGGAGGTTTCTTTTTGAGCAGGGTTGCTGAAATTACAGGAACCATTATCACGTTCAGCCCGGTTATAAATGCCGAGTTGGAAGCGGAAGTGGTCCTGAGGCCCATAACCTGCAAAATCATTCCGCCGTAGAGGAAAAAGCCTATCACCACCCCGCTCATGACGGCCTTTCTGTCTAAAGTTTTCAGGCTTTTCCGGAAAATCAGGCACATCAACAGGCCTGCAACCAGAAATCTGAGCGTAAGATACGCATATGGGGGAATATCCTCAGAAATGTTTTTCATTACTATAAAGGACGATCCCCATACCACTGTTATGCTTAAAAGCGCCAGCTCAGCTTTCAGTTGTTTTGACATTTTTCCCCTCTGCTATCTACCAAGGATTTGAAAATGACAATAAGGAAATTATACGTTTTATGCCGGAAAACGTCAATAAAAAACCCTGATCGGCCTCGTTAACCCTCTGGTTATACCGGCTTTTCAGGGAATAACTCCGGATTTAATGATATTATTTAAATACAGGCTTAAATAAGATTTGTCACATAATTTATGATGAAGGATTCCGTATATGCTTCAGGTATTTTTATAACATTAAGGGCTCCAAGTACAGGAACCAGGAGGACAAAAACCACATAACAAATAATTATACCAGATGCAAAACCTATTGCCATTCCGGCCGTTCTGTTGAGGGTACCGAAAACGGCGCTGGTCCTTAAAACCGATGTTATTATTTTTCCTATGATAACGACAATCATTTTTACAAAAATGAACAGAACAATCAAAGCCACTATTTTTAAAACTGAATAAACTATCAGATCATTAAGGGAAGTTACTGTTTCGGCATACATGGCGCTTGAGTCCGATGCTTTTGCAGTGATGGTTATTATCCGCTCCAGTACAGGGTTTTCAGCAAGTATATTCTTTATGACAGGGTTTTCAGCGAAAAATTCGGCAATTGACCTGGTTTCACTTATTTTTATGGTATTTATGGATGACAATACAGGAACAACTTCATTGATTTTATCTGAAATACTTGTGCCGATGGTAGTCTTGTTCATGATAAACAATGAAAGCTTCGGGGAAAAAAGAACTGCCGCAATCCATGCCAGAATATATCCCAACAGACTGAATACCGTGTTGACAAATCCTTTAAGATAAACTTTAAATCCGAACAAAGCTATGATAACAATGAGCAGATAATCAACCCAGTTTATTCCTATATCAATAATGAGATCAGCCGCTATAATCAGGGCAACAGCAAGAAACAACAGGACTGCCGGCATCCGGTTCATGGTTGACGCGACAGGTTTGGGTCTGCCATATTTATAATTCATTGAAAACACCCCTGAATTTTCAATCTATATTTAATTTCTTCGGCATCCGGGAAATATTACTTGAATAAAAAAGTAAGATTGATAACGAAAAACAATATTATTGAAATAATCAAAACGCTTATTTTCAATGCGTTTTTGCTAAAAGGCATAAAACTCTCCCTTTCCGTTATCTCTTATTATTGCCACAAAAAACGGCAAATTTCATTAATCAACTTCGCAGACATTATAACACTTGATGCTGAATTTGTAAAATTTTTTTAATAATATTTTTACAAAACCGTAGCATTTATCCTGTCATAATTTGAAGCCAGCCTTTCCAACCGGCATTATCTCTGTTAGAATAATCTTATTGTGAATGGGGTGATTAGTTCATGCCTTTTGACGGCATTCTGGTCAATAATATTGCCAGGGAATTCAACAACCTGCTTTTGGGCGGACGTATAAACAAGATATACCAGGTAAACAAGGATTCCATTGTCCTTCATATCAGGGCACAGGGTGAGAATCATGCCCTTTTTGCGTCCTGCAACGCACAGGCTCCCAGAATACATTTAACCCACAAACATTTTGAAAACCCCGCTTCTCCCCCCTTGTTCTGCATATTGCTGAGAAAGCATTTATTGGGAGGGATTATAAAAAGGTTTTCCACAAACGGTTTTGAACGGATTATAACAATGGAAGTTGAAGCTGTCGATGAACTGGGAGACAGGGAAACCAAAAAACTTGTATTTGAGATAATGGGAAAACACAGTAATATAATACTTCTCAACAAGGATGACAAAATCATTGACGCGATAAAACATGTGGATTTCACCGTAAACAGGGTCCGGGAAATACTCCCCGCAAGGGTTTATGTTCTTCCGCCTTCCCAGAACAAACTAAATCCTGAAGCGGCTTCAACTTTTGACATTATCGCTGAAGAGGCTTCAAAAAGCAGCCGTAAAATCAGTTCATTCCTTCTGGACAGACTTCAGGGCTTTTCACCGGTACTGTGCCGGGAAATATGCGTAAGGGCAGGGATTGACGAAGACAAACCTGCCTGTGGTTTGAGCCAGGCTGAGGTAAACCAGGTTATCCGGGAAATAAAGAGCCTTATGAATGATTTATCCGGGGGACCTGCACCCTGTGTGGCCTTTGATTCCGACGGGAAAAAGGCCATAGATTTCCATTGCACCGTTCTCAGCCAGTACAGTACAAATAAATGCTATGACCGTATCAGCGACGCAGTGGACGATTATTACACGCTTAAAAACAGTTGGTTACTTACCAGCCAGCAGGCGCAAAATCTTCTTAAGATTGTGGAAAAACTCCTTGATAAAAGCACGAAGAGACTTGAAATAAACCTCAGGACATACGAAGAAAACAAGGACTACGAAAAATTCAGACTTTACGGAGAGCTGATAACATCAAATATATACTCCCTGAAAAAAGGAATGGACAAGGCAACCCTGGTCAACTACTACAGTGAAACCGGAGATATTGTCGAGATACCCCTGGACAAAAACAAGAGTCCGCAGGAAAATGCCCAGTTATATTTCAAAAAATATAACAAGGCCAAAACCGCGTCCTCTTATGCGGAAAAAGAAATTGAAAAAAACAGGGCTGAGATTTCCTACCTGGAAAGCGTCATGTTTTCCATAGAGACGGCCCGGAAACACGAACAGCTTGATGAGATACGCCTTGAACTTTATGAACAGGGATATTTGAGTCAGGCAAACAATAAAAAGTCCCGCGGAAATGAAAGGATAAGAACCGTTCCCATTGCCCCTTTGAAGACAGTCTCAGGTGACAGTTTTGAAATATTGATCGGCCAGAATAACAAGCAAAATGACAAGCTGACGTTCAAAATGGCCCGAAGCAGCGATATTTGGCTCCATATAAAGAATTTCTCCGGCTCCCATGTTGTAATAAGGACGGAAGGCAGGGATGTTCCCGATTCCACATTGCTGGAAGCTGCCCAGTATGCGGCATGGTACAGCAAGGCCCGCTTTGCGCCCAAGGTTGAAGTTGACTATACCCTGGTAAAGCATGTAAAAAAGCCCCCTGAAGCAAAACCCGGAATGGTCATATACACAAATTACAAAACCATCCTGGTTGAGCCAAGGGAGCCCGGGAATATCAGTTAATGGACATCAGCCAAAAATACGCCGGCAAATGCCATTAATATGGTACTTGACCTTTTCCCTGTCAATGGTTTTAAATTCCCCATTTTCATAAAGTATCCGCCCGTTGACCATGGTAAGGCAGACATCCGACCCCTGGGCGCAGTACGCAAGAGCCGAAACAGGGTTATGGAGAGGCATATAATGGGGTTTGTCCAGATCGATCAGGATTAAGTCTGCCTTTTTACCCGGCTCAATTACACCCAGGTCATCCCGGCCAAGGGCCTTGCTTCCATTGACAGTTGCCATCATAAGGGCGTCTTTTGCACCGATCAGAAGCGGATCCTGTTTTATGCCTTTATGGAGCAAAGCAGCAAGGCTTATTTCTTCAAACATGCTCAGATTGTTGTTGCTGGCAACTCCATCAGTTCCAAGGATTACATTTACACCCGCTTTCAGGGCTTCCGGTATGGGAGCTGCTCCGCTTGCAAGCTTCAGATTGCTCCTGGGGTTGTGAGCTATTGTGACGTCCTTCTCTTTCAGAAGGGCTATATCATCTTCAGTAATCCAGACACAATGGGCAGCAATTGTTTTCTGATCAAACAGCCCAAGGTCATATAAATGCCTTGTCGGTGTCTTGTTATATTCCTTTAATGCATTTTCATGTTCGGTAAGGGTTTCATCCAGATGCACATGTATCGGCGCACCGAGTTTTTCGGCTTCGTCCCGCACCGCCTTGATGAATTCCGGGGAGCAGGTGTATATCGCATGGGGGGCAAAAGCTCCCGTAATTCTTCCTTCGGCCGCGCCGTTCCAGTTTTTGTAGAAGTCGATGCATTCATTCAGGCTTCCAACGTGTGAAAAATCAGGTCCTTTCTCATTACAGGTCATCCCCCTTGAAAGATGGGCCCTTATTCCGGATAACTCAACTGCCTTCGCGATGTCATCCATGAAGAAGTACATGTCAATAAAGCAGGTAGTTCCCGTTGCAAGCATTTCCATAATGCCAAGAAGTGAACTAAAAAATACATCTTCACCCGTAAGCCTTTCCTCAACAGGAAAGATATGCCTGAAAAGCCAGGTCTGAAGTTCCATGTCATCGGCATAATTCCTGAGTATCGACATAGGAACATGGGTATGTCCGTTTATAAAGCCGGGCATCAGAAGTTTGCCGGTACAGTCTATTATCCGGGCTTTATCCAGGTCTTCGGGACTGATATTACCGATGGATTTTATAATATCATTTTCCACCAGCACGTCGCAGCCATCCAATATTTCCATCCGGCTGTTCATGGTCAATACCTTGGCACTTTTGAACAAATATTTCATGGCTCATTCTCCTTGTATACCGATTTTACATGTTTATGACTATATTTACAGATTGATTTACTCATCCGTGTGATAACTAAAGACATCTTCCCCTTCATAACTTACAATATCCAGTTGGGGAAATTTGTACCTGAGCAGCTCGGTCATACTCTCAACAAAATGCTTTTCAGTCCCGAAATGCCCCGCATCCACGGTAAAAATACCTTTTTCCATGAGTTCCTGGGCGTCATGATATTTCAAATCGCCTGTCAGCAGGAGATCAGGCTTTATTTCCTGGAGTTCATGCAGGATTTCCCTGTCGTATGAACCATTGAAAACAGCAACAAGGGTCACTGTATCAGGTATTTCGCCCACGTAACGCACAACATCAAGATCCAGCGCTTTTTTGATGCGGGATATAAATTCCCGGCCGCTGACAAGTTCCGTATGTCCATAACGTCCAAATCCGTGCTCGGGACTGATTGGTGACTTTTTCAGCACCTTTATGTCGAATAGCCCGATTTTCCTGCATAATTGATCGGTAAGACCGCCGCAGACAGAATCATAATTAGTATGGGAACTGTAAAGGGCTATATTGTTTTTTATGGCAAGTGAAAGGAGCCTTCCCTCGGAAGTTTCATCGGTAAAAACCTTAACTGCCCTGAATATGGGAGGATGATGTGAAATGACGAGCTGGCAGTTCAGTTCTGCCGCTTTTTTAACGGCCTCATAATCCGCATCGAGACACACCAGCACCCTTGATATTATCGAGCCGGGATTTCCCAGGATCAGCCCGCTGTTGTCATATGCTTCCTGAAGAATTGAAGGAGCTTTCTCATTGAGAAAAGAAATAATTCTTTCAAGCTGTACCATATCCACACCTCACAAAAAGACCAGTCAAAGCGTATCATTGGGTAGCCGGATTTTTAAATGGATCGAATTTTCACCGGATCACCAGTCTCTTCCGGCCAACTTATTTCTCAGTTCTGTCAGGGCATCCAGGAGCTCAGAAGCTGATTTAAGGGATGCAGTATCGGGATTCTTGGCGGTTTTAAGCCCCATCAGTATCTTTTCCTGCTTTTCTATCTCCCTTTCAATCCATTCCGGCAATAGGGGATCCTTCTTCCCTATAAGTTTTTCGCCGACTATTTCATTTACCGGTTCCCATGTCTTTCTTACATTTCCAGTATAACGCACCTTGAGAACCAGATACAACTTCTCTCCTTCCTTTGCCAGCGCTTCATCCAGGATTTCGAAGCCCTGCTGCCACAGATAAACCCTCAGGTCCCTTTGTTTCGTCATGGGCTGGAGAATAATGTTTTTGGCTTTTCTTGCGGTTTCCAAGGAATTATGCAGTATTTGCGCTATAAGCTCTCCGCCCATTCCCGCTATGACTATCGTATCTGCTTCCTCATCCATAAGCGGCTCAAGACCATACCCCAGCCTCAGATCCAATTTCCTTTCCAGGCTGAACTGCTTCATGGTGTTTTCCGCGCTTTCCAGCGGCCCTTTACTGACATCGCAGGCAACAGCCTTCCTGCACCTGCCGCTGAGCAATGCATAAGCAGGAAGCAGGGCATGGTCGGTTCCGATATCCGAAAGAACATCGCACTCAGGGATCATGTCGTATACAAGTTTAAGTCTTTCTTTAAGCTGCATAGTTTCACCATTCAGGACATTCTATGTCCCGGTATTTCCGGTCCATTAATCCTCAAAAACAAAAAAACTGTGTTTAACACAGCTTACCATATATCATATGCAAATGCCACATATAAAAAAAGATGATTGCTGTGCAATCATCTTTTTTATAATCTGGTGGGCCTTCAGGGACTCGAACCCCGGACCAACCGGTTATGAGCCGGTTGCTCTAACCAACTGAGCTAAAGGCCCATGCGTGGCTCCTCAAGTAGGACTCGAACCTACGACCCTGCGGTTAACAGCCGCATGCTCTACCGACTGAGCTATTGAGGAACATCAAACGCTTTTTGGAAGCGCATAACCTATTATACTGATAATGTTCGCGCTGGTCAAGATATTTTTTAAAACATTTTAAGTGTAAATTTTTAGCGTATTATCCGCAAATAAGGGAAAATAAATTCCCGTATAAATTGGTTCATAGAATCATTCTGTCACTATCCTGTGGAAGGACTTTTTACCTCTGCGCACAATAATTTCCCCATTTTTCAGATCATCGGCGGTCACAACCCTGTCCATATTTTCGACCTTTTCATTGTTTATGGTCAGCCCGCCCTGGCTGATTAACCGTCTTCCTTCGCTCTTCGACGGAATTACTCCGGTACTGGTCAATAAATCCAGGATTAAGATACCCTTCTCCAGCTCTGCAGCCGCAATTGATACCGTGGGCATATTTTCGGTCGAACCGCCTTTGCCGAAAAGGGCTTCTGCCGCATCCTTAGCTTTTTCAGCCTCTTCTTCCCCATGCACGATTCTGGTGACTTCATAGGCAAGTATTTTTTTGGCTTCATTTATGCGGGCATCCTTCCAGGTGGCCATTTCGTTGATTTGTTCCATAGGAAGGAAGGTCAGAAGTTTGAGACACTTAATGACATCGGCGTCATCCACATTGCGCCAGTACTGGTAGAAGTCATAGGGACTGGTCTTGTTGGGATCAAGCCAGACCGCACCCTTGGCTGTTTTACCCATCTTTTTCCCTTCGCTTGTTGTAAGCAAAGTAAATGTCATTCCATAAACCTCTTTATTCTCAACCCTCCGGATGAGGTCTATTCCGCCCAGGATATTGCTCCACTGGTCGTCTCCGCCCAGTTGCATGATGCAGCCGTAATCCTGATATAACTTAAGGAAATCATAGCTCTGCATGAGCATATAATTGAATTCAATAAAGGAGAGGCCTCTCTCCAGCCTGCTTTTGAAACATTCGGCGGCAAGCATCCGGTTGACTGAGAAATAAACGCCGATTTCCCTCAGGAAAGAAACATAATTGAGTTTCAGCAGCCAATCGGCATTGTTCACCATCAAAGCCTTCCCGTCGCTGAAATCAACAAGTCTGTTCATCTGCTTCTGAAAACAGGAACCATTGTACTCAATCTCTTCCTGGGTAAGCATTTTTCTCATATCGGTCCTTCCGGAAGGGTCACCCACCATAGCGGTGCCCCCGCCAATAAGAGCTATCGGACGATGTCCCGCCTTCTGCATATGGCTCATTACAATAAGCTGGAGCAGATGTCCCACATGAAGGCTGTCAGCGGTAGGGTCAAAGCCTATATAAAAGGTTACTTTTTCCTTTCCAAGAAGGTCCCTGATTTTTTCCTCATGAGTTGTCTGCGCAATAAAACCGCGTTCTTTCAGAATGTCGAAAACATTTTCCATGGTTTTCTTCCTTTCCTAAAGAATTATGTTGCAGCGCTCAATATGTTAACGATTTCTAATAAACTGAAATACATTGAATTTTATCTAAAATATCATTTTACCATAATGATGTCAATAACCCCACTTTTTAATGGCAGTCAACTGGAAAAAGTCACCACGCCACTTGAATTTCAAGCAATAATCAATTTATGTTATAATAATTAGGACCAAAATTTAATAAAGATTAAATTGTAATATTGGCAAGTATAATATATAATATCCATTTAATCCTGCGGATAACTCTGCGCTTAATTACAGGCCTATGATTTGTTTAGTTCTTGTTTTGGTCTGATAAACAGGAGGTATACTTATGGATAAAAAAACGGGAGGAAGCAAACCTGATAAGTCTACTTCCTCTTCTGCAAAAAAGGACAATAAAAAAATCAATATGGAAAATGTAAATATAGCAAAAATTGTCCTTAAAGTAATTACAGTAATAATTGTTCTGGCTATTTCGCTCATGTTCATAATCGGAAGCGCTGCTGCAGGTCTTGTCAGCGGCGGCTTATACGGTATTATCAAGACAACGCCAAAGCTTGATGCGAAGCTCTTCAAATCCATGGGTTTCAATTCATATGTCTACGATGCTGAAGGCAATATAATCGCTGAACTTAAAAAAGAGGAAAACCGTGTATGGATTGATTACAACGAAATACCCAAAATGCTGATTAACGCTTACATCGCAGTGGAAGACAAACGTTTCTGGGAACATGAAGGCGTTGACTTCAGAAGAATAGCAAGCGCGGTAATTACCTATGCAAGAAAATTATTGGGTGCAAATGTTGACATTGAGGGAGGAAGCACCATAACCCAACAGCTTATCAAGAACCTTACAAAGAAAGACCAGGTAACTATTCCGCGTAAACTCCAGGAACAATGGCAGGCCATGGAACTTGAAAAAGTTCTGACAAAAGAAGAGCTTCTTACTTATTACCTCAACAATGTCCCCATGGGCGGAAACTTCTATGGAATAGAAACCGCTGCCAAAGGATATTTCGGCAAAGACGTAAGGGAGCTTTCGCTGGCTGAATGCGCAAGCCTTGCCGGAATAACCAACTGGCCCACAAAATATATGCCCATAAACGAGGAAAATATTGAGGCCAACTTAGCCAGAACAAAAATGATCCTGGGGCTTATGCTCGAACAGGGAATGATTACGCAAAGCGAATATGAAGAAGCCATTAACGAAAAGATAGAATTCAAGTACAATCCTGAAGCCGGTAAAGTAATGCAGACAAGCAATCAGTCGTACTTTGTGGATGAAGTGATAAAAAGCGTGAAGGAAGCTTTGATGAAAACCTACGGATATACCGAGCAGGCTGCGCTGGATATAGTCTATAATTCCGGTCTGCATATTTATTCCACAATGGATCCGAAAGTTCAGAAAGCTTTGGATGAGGTCTTTACCGATCCGCAGTACTTTGATGTTGACAACCGGTACACCGATGAATCCGCCCAGGCTGCAATGGTTGTGCTTGACAAGGACGGCTATGTAAGGGGCATATACGGCGGTCAGGGCAAAAAAGAGGGAAGCGTGTTCAACCGGGCAACCCAGGCATCGCGCCAGCCCGGATCTGCCATAAAACCACTTGTGGTATACGGGCCCGGAATTGACAGCAAGACAATTACCGCCGCCACTGTGGTTGATGATGTCAAGCAGTATCTGCTGCATGACAAACCTGACCAGGAATGGCCCAGGAATGTCGAGAACCTGAACTATGGTCTCACTACAGCCCGCATAGGTCTCCTTAAATCTCGGAATGTTGTCGCAACACTGTTCCTAAAGGACTATGTAGGTTTGGACAACGGGCTCAATTACCTTGCCAGGATGGGTATCGACAGGCTTGACGAGAAATATCTGTCCATTGCCATGGGTGGTTTCAACAAAGGTATGACGCCACTGGAACTGGCAGGCGCTTATACAGCATTCGCCAATAAGGGCGTATATACAAAACCCATGTTCTTCACTGAAGTCAGGGACCGGGATGGCAATATAATCATAGAGAATGTACCTCAAAGAACCCAGGTATTCTCAGAACAGACAGTGTATATAATGGACAGTATGCTCCAGGATGTCGTCAAGAAAGGAACCGCATACCCCTATGGTATAGTCAAGTACCAGGGAAGCGACGGCAAAACCGTGACCATTCCTTCTGCCGGTAAAACAGGTACCACAGATAAGAACACCGACAAATGGTTTGCCGGTTTTACCCCTTACTATGTTGGCGTGACCTGGTACGGTTATGACAAGCTGGTTCCTCTCGAACAGGACGAAAGATTCGGGGCCCTGGAAATCTGGAATGTGGTAATGAATAAAATACATGCCGGCCTTGAACCTAAGGAATTCTTCGACACCACACCGCCAAATATCGTAACGCGCAGCATTTGCATAGATTCCGGAAAGATTGCCACAGATTTGTGCAAGCAGGATCCGCGGGGCAGCAGGGTAATCAACGAATACTTCATCCAGGGCACGGAACCCGCTTACAGCGATACCTGTAAAGTGCATGTAGCTGTCAAAGTATGTACCGAATCCAAGGATGCATGGGGAAGATACCTGCTTGCCAATGAATACTGTCCTGAAGGAACCGTCAAAGAAATTGTGGGAATTAAGAGACCAGTCCCGTATATACCTAAATTCCCTGATGACAGGTATCCTGAAGACTACAAATACGAGATTCCCGAAGGCGAATACTGTACGGTGCATGATGCAGGCACTTTAATACCTCCCATCTCAGAGGAATACGAGGACCCGTTTGACTTCCTGAGAAGGCTTTTCCCTCCGGGAAACAATAAACCCAAAAATACTCCCGAGCCTCAGAACGATCTTATTGATCCTCTTGTCGAGGATATCGGGGAACCGATCAGTGAAGGAAACTAGGATGATTGAATAATAAAAGTACCTGGTCCGGTCGGGTCAGGTACTTTTTCTTGGAAAGACGCGGCCGCAAGGTTCCCCGTTCCGAACAGCCTCAAAGCACCAATGTCAGCCCGACCAATTGCCTAAAAATGACGGACATGGCTTCGCAAGGCTCGCCATGCCCTCCGGCGCCGAGGTCTGCTCTCTGTAGTCCGGCGGACTGTTCCCATATACTCAACCTGTGCGGTCATCTCCTCCGCAGCTTTCGGCTGTTCTCCAGGGGAATCCTTGCGTCCGCCTTTTTTCAGCAGGTCATCTGAACATCATGTCTACAAACTGGACTCGGAAGCATCCCCTGTTACGGGAGCAGGAGGTTTTGGTCCGAAGAACTGGTAATAGTAGCACAAAAGCCCTCCGTTATACAGTTTCCTGTTTTTGTCGGCTTTTCTGCCGAAATGTTTTTCAAATTCAGGATCTGCGCTGATGATATAGAAGGACCAGGTGGGAAGCCTTTTGAACGCTTTGGCCATTTCCCTGTACAACTGGATATTTTCCTTTTTCTCACCTATTCTCTGGCCATAGGGAGGATTGGTTATTATAAATCCATACTTGGCTTTCGACGACAGTTCCCTTACATCCCTGACCTGGATGTGCACGGCATCGGATACGCCAGCCTGACGGGCATGGTAGTTGGCCATATTGACGGCTTCCGGATTGATGTCATAGCCATGAATGAGTTTTTCCTTTACAGGGATGATGGATTCCCTTGCCTCGGTCAAAGTCCTGTACCATATTTGTCTGGGGATATTTGGCCATTCCTGGCTGTCAAAATCCCGGTCAAGTCCCGGCGCTTTATTCATTGCCATCAGGGCAGCTTCCAGAACAATCGTGCCTGAACCGCAAAAGGGATCGATAAGAACCCTGCCGGGCGTCCATCGGCTTATCATCAGCATGGCACTGGCCAAAGTCTCCTTTATGGGAGCTGCATAGCCCAGACTCCTGTAGCCCCTTTTATGGAGCCCGTCTCCTGATGTATCTATGGAAAGAGTTACCTTATCCTTCAATATGCTGAATTCAATCCTGTACCTTGGTCCTGTCTCAGGAAAGACCTGAAGCTTATAGACAGTCTTGAGCCTTTCAACTATAGCCTTCTTTATTATGGACTGACAGTCAGATAGGCTCATAAGTGTGGATTTGGCGCAGTTTCCCGTGACAGGGAACTGCGCGTCCTTTGGCAGCCAGTCTTCCCAGGGCAGCGCTTTAGTCCCTTCAAACAATTCATCGAAAGTGGTAGCTGTAAACTCTCCCATGAGGACAAAAACCCGGGCTGCGGAGCGAAG
>Ga0134093_1001303_pt1 | contig 24574 bp, 15 predicted proteins | sample 4_1taG_FD_94452 | JGI IMG/M metagenome (GOLD analysis project Ga0134093, IMG submission 94452) | Switchgrass degrading microbial communities from high solid loading bioreactors in New Hampshire, USA - 4_13_20_68_A1 metaG | ecosystem: Engineered > Bioreactor > Semi-continuous > Anaerobic >...
GTTTTACATGTTCTTTTGATAATGTCGACATAAAATTCTCCTCCTTAGCATTCTCTTTTATTGATTCTTGCCAAGAAGGAGAACATTCAGTCATCTATACACAAAATTTCTTACATCCTCCTTTGTGGTGTGGCCGAGCATGGTCGTGTAGTACAACGATTGGATACTATGACTCGAAAACCTGTAGCCGAGGAACTTGTAGTGTGAAGCTTTTATAATATTGTAAAGGGGTTCAGGGAACCAAGGGTATCCTGAACTTTTTTATCCATAATATGCATGTCAAACATTATCTGTAACTCTCCTAGGATCATTCTCTAATCTCTATTGAATTGGTTGTATATACTACTTTTCTGAATACTTATGAGTACTTAAAAAAGACTGAAAATATTCCAGTTAGATTTCAAGATTTCCATGGTTGTTATATACTTTATCTTCTATGATTAAATATAAAATCATTGGATTTTTTATGGCAAAAAATCGATAGCTTATAAGTGAGATCAAAAGAATATTGTTGCAAGTTCATTTACAAATATATATTATCAAAACAATACTTGTGTTAACTTTATTGAATATAAGAGAGAAATATGTTATCTTTATATAATAGGGACTTTTCTTTTTTTTAGAACAATATTATTTGAATAAGCTCATATGAGTTTGAGGTGACAAATATAAATGAGGACTAATAAAATGCATATTTTTTTTGGAGTTTTTGTTATTGCCAGCATGTTTTTTATTGCTGGATGCAGTAATGCTAAAAAAGTTGATGAAGAAAAACATACCATTGGGGATATTGCTTATGATAATTATATATCTTCAGGTTTTTTTAGTAAAATTGGACTGGTTAAGGATGAAATTGACGAAAAGGATTATACGGTATACATAAAAGAAAATGACAAATTTGTACCGTATTTGGTGCTTACATCAAACTATAACGGAAACACTTTGCTGTTAAGAAAATATGTGTTGGAAAAGGAATATCCTTTTGCTTTGGAATCTTTTGAAAAAAATTACAATGATAGCTCAAAAGACTGGAATTTAAATAGAATATATTATGAAAACAGTTCTATAGACAAGTTTTTGAATGATGAATACATAAGAACTTTGGATAGTTACATTCAGGACAGTATTGTTAATACTTCAATATTGGTAACGAAGGGACGCACTACTGGAAATGGATTTAAAATGGATATATATCCAATAGAGAGAAAAGTATTTTTAATTTCATGTACTGAAATAGGAATGGAAAATAAAATTTTGGCACCCGAAGAGGGCGAGCCTCTTAAATATTTCAATAATAAAGAAAGGTATCTCGCATATGCCCATGAAGGCGAAAGAGAAAGAGTTTGGTATTTGCGTACACCATATTTTGGCGAAAGTGTTGATGGTGTATGGGTGTCTGGCATGGATGGAGTTTTGGGATTCAAAGGAATTGCCGATTGGGGAGAACCTGATGGGTTGGCAAAGTCCAGTGTACGACCGTCATTTTGTGTTAATAATTTATTGCCTATAGAAGAAAGTGTGGAGGTGATAGAAGGCGAGACAGTATACGTTCTAAAAAGATAAAAAATAAAAAAAATAAAAACAAAAGATACAAAAAAAGATAAAAACACAAGATAAAAAAAGAAAGAAGTTTTTATTTATATTTGGGGGGAAATTAAAGTGAATTTGTTTACAATCAAAAGAAGAGTTTTGAGTGTTTTGTTAATTCTGTCAATTTTCTTGTCATTTATTTCATTTCCAAGCTATGCGGATGAATTGCCGGAAAAAAATCCTGGAAGAAAAAATATTACTAGATATACGGTTTTAGTGCTTGACGTTTCGGGAAGTATGGCAGGTTTACCTTTATCTACATTAAAGAGTGCCGTACATAAGTTTTGTGAAGATATTTTAAAAGCTAAAGGAGACAATTATGTAGCAGTAATAACATATGCTGCATCAGCAAAATTATTGAGTGATTTTACTAATGATATTGAAAGACTTAAATCCGGTATAAATAGTTTATCTGCAAGTGGTGACACAAATATGAACGATGGACTTCAGATGGCAGATAGCTTGTTGAATAGTATTCCGGAGGATGAAGGGGTAATAAAAAATATACTTTTATTTTCTGATGGTTTGCCTAACAGAGGTTCTACATCTTCTGAAGGACCGTATAGTTCTTCGGAGTATACAGATTATAGATATGCAAATGCTGTATATAAAACTGCCGAAGCAATAAAGAACAAGGGTTATTCATTATATACACTTGGCTTTTTCCATCTGTTATCGGGAAAAAACTTGAGTTTTGCCCGCAAGTTCATGGAAGACTTGCAAAATGAAGGATACTATAATATCACTAGCATCGAAGAGTTGGAATTTGTATTTGAAAAAGTACTGGACAAAATACAAAAAATAACAGGAACCTTTAAGTATAATGGAGCTTTAGAGGATAAAGACAGTGAGGCAACATTTTATTATAGTGATGAGTACTTTTACGGCAGTTCTTATGTACGCAACAACAGTCTTGCAACTATGTCTCTTTGTCTAGCTATGTCGGCTTTTGCAAGTAAGGAAAAAAGTGTACCTTATGCTGAAAAAAGTAGAAATGCGAGAGATTTATTAGAAAAAATAGGTTTTTTAGATTTTGAAGTAAATGAATTTTATACAAAAAAACCTGAGACCAATACTATTGGTGTTGTAGCTGCAAATAAGGAAATTGAAGTGGAGGACAAACCGTATACTTTATTAGCTGTAGCTGTACGCGGTGGCGGATATGAAAGTGAGTGGTCCGGTAACTTTAATTTGGGTAAAACTGGACAACATGCAGGTTTTACTATTGCAAGAGACGAGGTTTTAAGATTTATAAAAGAGTACATAAAAAAACATAATATTTCCGGTGATATTAAACTTTGGATTACTGGTTTTAGTAGAGCTGCTGCTACAACAAACCTTGTTGCCGGAGAGATTAATGCCCTTATTGGGCGTGGCGATTCTCTAGGCAATAATACAAAATTAAAACCTTTTGATTTATATGCTTATTGCTTTGCTACCCCTAGAGGTACGTTATACAATCCAGGATACCTTAATATCCATAACACAATTCACCCTGGGGATGTTGTTCCTAAAGTTGCACCTAGAGAATTCGATTTTATGCATTTTGGCAATCCGATAAATACGTATCTTCTTCCGCAAGCAGAAACTCATTCTAATTACTATTCAAGGCGTGACAAGATGCTGGAAATGTATGAAAAATTAGATGGAGTCACAAGGTATAATTATGAAGGGGTTACAAAAAAACCCTATTTAATAGATGATTTTAAAATGAAAAAAGTTCTTGATATAAGTTGGAGTTTTTTTGGTGGTTTTGATGTTGAGTTTATGGCTGACGATACAAAGAATAAAACTACACAGAGCCAATTTTTGGACGATCTTCTTAGAAGAATTTGCCTGAATGTACTAGAAAGCCGTTCAAATTATTACTATAATTATCAACATGCAATATGTACAGCATTAGCGATTAAGAGTGGAAAAGAATCCGATGATTTTTTAGAAGTCTTTTTTAATAAGTTAAAAGCCAATGCTGCCGAATTAATTTTGGAGTGTATGAAACCAAAAAAATATAGTAAATTACTTGAAAAAATAGAAAAATACGTTGTTGAAAGTTTAAATGAAGTTAATGTAAATGATTTTAAACCTGGGGATATAAGCAAATTAGCCGAACAAATTGCTAATGCATTTATTCCGATAATTACAGAATTAATTTCAAAGCCCGATAATTTTGCAACTTTGATCAGTAATGCTAATATTATCAAGAGTGCCCATTTTCCTGAATTGTATTTGGCATGGTTGCAGTCGGAAGATGTAAATTATACTACAAGTGCAGGTAATACTTTTTCTCCTGCTTCAACCAGAATTATAAGGATTAACTGCCCGATAGATGTTGAAGTATACAATTCGGAAAATAATCTTGTAGCTTCAATAATAGACGATGAACCTCAAGAAATTGCTGAGAGCAGCATAGTTTCTTCAATAAACGGAAACGGTGAAAAGATTGTTTATCTTCCGGCAGAAGATGATTATACCGTAAGACTAACGGCTACAGATTCCGGTACCATGTCCATTGCAATTAATGAGTATAGTTATGTTACCGAAAGCAATGTAAGGATATTGAATTATTATGATATTGATATTGCAGAGGGAGATGTATTTACGGTTACAGTGCCGGCGTTTAGTGAGGAGGATGCTTCCGATGCATTACTGAACGGTTCGGAAGTTGAATATTTGTTGGCTGATAAAGATGGAAGGATTATTGCTTCAAATGTTTCTATTACCGGTAATGAGGCTCAAGAGGCATATTACAACATAAAAATATACTCCGATGATTATGGAAAGGTTTGGGGAGATAGTTGGGTAAGTCTGGGTGCTTATGCTGAGGTAACGGCACGTCCTTACGACGGATACGAATTTGAAGGTTGGTATGTGGACGGTGAAAAAGTATCGTCGGAAGCTAATTATCGTTTTAGAGTGGAACGGGACATAGAAATATATGCCAAATTTGTTCCTACCGATATCTTTACAAAAAATGTAGACGTGAAGGTGAAAACAAACAAAAAGAAATATGTTGTCGGTGATGTGGTAGAAATAAAGGCCACTATAAACAATTTGCTTCCTGATGAGGAGTTCGAAAATGTCGAGTTATTAACTGTAATTGATAATGAGTTTTATAGGAGAGTTTTTGAGGACAATAAATCCGGTTTGAAACTATTGCAAGGTGAATCTATAGTTGAAAACATTAAATGGTCAACGAAAGATGCAAGTCCGGGAACGTATAAAGTAATGCTTGCAGCTCATAGAATTATCGATGAATCACTGTTTTTTGTCGGTGATGAAATTGATATTGAAATAGTAGAACCGGGAAAAGCAGAACCGGGAGAGGCAGAACCGGCACCGAAAAACGAATCAACATCATCAAATGTAAAAATACCGTCACCGACTTTGACACCGACACCAACGCTGACACCGACTCAAACGCCCGATAAAGTTATAGAAGACGAAACATTACCAAAAGATATAGCTATATTTGTGACTGCGGACAAAAGAATATATTCGGAAAATGACACAATTACATATAAAGTGGAGTATTACAATTTGCTGAATTCGCCAACCGGTGAATTTGAACTGTCCGCCCAGGTTCCCTTACATACTGAGATATTGGACACCGGAGGTGGAGTAGTTGAGGGTAATATAATTAAATGGAAAATACCCGGTTTGGATAAAAATAAGTCCGGTGAAATAACATATAAGGTAAAGATAAGAGAAATACCCTATTCTGAAGTTAAAATGAGAAATAAATTTGAAGTTTTGAATGAAAAATTGGTTAACCCTAAAAATGCAGTATCGAACATTGAAGTTATGGTTAGGACAGAAAGGTATGGAAACATAACTAACAAATCATATATAAATGGATACCCGGATAAATCGTTTAAACCTGACAAGCAGATAACTAGAGGGGAAATAGCGGCGATATTGGCAAATATAATGGGACTTCCGATTCAAGATAATTTGGAAAAAACACGGTTCAAAGATGTGGACAGTAGCCATTGGGCAGCAAAATACATAGAAGCCGTAGCCGGTGCAAACATATTTAAAGGGTATGAAGATTCCACCTTCAGACCGGATGAAACTATAACCAGGGCTGAGTTGGCAACGGTTATATTCAAGTACTTGAACTTGGATGAGAAAAACGCTGTAAAGGTAAGTTTCACGGATACAAAAGGACATTGGGCATCGGATATAATTGAAGAAGTTAGCCGGAACAAAATAATTAAAGGATATGAAGACGGAAGTTTCAAGCCAAATGGCAAGGTTACCCGTGCAGAAGCGGTCGTTATGATTAATAACATGCTGTACAGAGATTCGTTAAATACGGATGCAAGTTCATTTACGGATTTGGATAAAACTCATTGGGCCTTTGGACATATAGAAGCTGCAGCGAGGGATAATTAATTGACCGATAAGATATAAAGATGGTGCTTAATTAATAAGCACCATCTTTTTTAAATACTTTTATTATTGTTTTTAGAATAATCTTTATATCCAACAATATTGACCACTCATCTATGTACTTTGTATCGAGCTTTACAACTTCGTCAAAATCCGTTATGCTGCTTCGGCCACTTATCTGCCAGAGTCCTGTCAATCCAGGTTTAATGCTTATTCTGCGGCGATGATATGCTGCGTATTTGCTTACCTCATCCAAAGTTGGAGGTCTTGTGCCCACAAGGCTCATTTCACCTTTGAGTATATTGAGGAATTGAGGAAACTCGTCCAAGCTTGTTTTTCTTAAGAATCGGCCTACCCGTGTGATTCTCGGGTCATTCTTTATTTTAAACATCAATCCGCCGTTTACTTCATTCATTTGGGCCAGTTCTTCTTTTCTTTCGTCTGCATCGGTACACATGGAGCGGAATTTGTACATCTTAAAAACCCTACCGTTAAGCCCCACTCTTTCTTGGGCGAAAATAACCGGCCCGGGGGAATCCACTTTAATGGCAACTGCTACGAATATGGATATAATGCCTGTAATAAACAGTCCTACCAGTGCACCGCAAATATCCATTACCCTCTTAATAAATAGCTGTATGCGGTTCAATGAAACTGTGTGGAAGGTTAACATGGGCAGTGTACCTATACATGTTAGATGGGTCTTTGCTATCTTTAAGTCGTAGAGGTTAAGTACCATGCGGACGGTAATTCCCATTTCTTCGCACAGAAGCACGTATTGCTCCACTTCGCCCACATAATTTTTGGGCAGAGCGAATACCACTTCATCCACAACATTTTCCTTTATTATTCTTTCCAAATCATCTATATGACCGAGAACTTTTTGAGACTTGACTTCCTTTGAGTCAACACGGACATAACCTACTATATGGAAATTTAAATTGGTTTTTTGTATGTAATTGGTAAATTGTCGGGCAACATTAGGTGAACCGGCAATTATAACCCTTATAGCCCTATTGGTGTTTCTTGAGCTGCTTTTAATATAAAACCTGTAGAGAAACCTTTCGGAGAGCAGCAAACTAAAGGTGCATATCACATAAGTTATGAACATGATCCGGCTGAACATTGTCTCCTTAATGAAGAAAATCATCGAAGAGAGAAAGAGACTCGAAATAAAGGTGGCAAACAATGTGTTGCGGATTATTCTATCCATATAGCAGAAAGTAGTCGTGTCGTACATTCCTAGTGAACCCATGCTGAACATCCAAACGGGAATAAATACAACAAGTATCCATAAATATTCCTTAATGTCAAGTAATGTGGTGAACTGTGATGCTATAGAATAAGAAACAAAATACGATACAAGCAAAAAAACTATGTCCAACAGCAATTGAAGAACATTTGTGTAAGCTTGTTTGTTCAATTTATGCATACTTCCCCGACCTCACTAAAAATAATTATAAAATAAATATAAATTAGGTATTTAAGCAGTACTTTTATCTAATGAATATTGCAAGATGATTGTGTAATCGCCACTTCAAAAAGCAGATTTAGTGAGAATTGCCCAGTGAGTAATGAAATTTAGCCACTTTTTGAAATGGTCAAGTGATTTTGTGAAACAATGTCTACAAGGAATATTTTAGCACTAAATAGTAAAAAAATAAAGTCCCATTAAAAAAAGAGTGATTTTATCTTTGGGATATGTTAACATTAGTATTGTTACAAAATAAAGGATGTGCTAGGAAATGCAGAGTTTTTCCGATAGATATATACAAAAAATGATATGCGAAGAAGAGGCATATAACGATGGAAAAAAAATTTCCGACAAGGTGAGGAATTTTAAATATTTTAGGGACAATGGCATTATTACTGCTGTTGTGGATGATACGAATACCTTCGAAGTTGAAGTTGAGATAGAGGCCGGGGACAGGGTGAGAAGCTACAAGTGTGACTGCGATGACTTCAAGACCTGTTTCGGTGCGTGCAAGCATGTTGTTGCCGTTATGATGTACGCCAACCGCTATTTTGAGGAAGATCGCAAAAGAACTGCTTTTTTTTACAACAGGATTGCCACGGAGCAAGAAAATGAATCGGAAGACATTATGGATGATTTTTTGCCCATCTCCCAACTGGGTATCGATTTGGGTAAAAAGGGACAGAAAGTAAATTTGTGGATAGAGCAAAAAATTGTGTTGGGTTCGTCCTATAAGCCTCCATGTTTGGAGATTGAGCTTAAAATAGGGATTGAAAAGCTATATAAGGTGAAGAATATTGTTGCATTGGTTGAGGCCATGGATTCAAAGGAGCCTTTGTACTATGGGATGAATTTTACATTTCAACCGGACACCATGTTCTTTTCCGGTGTGGAAAAAGAAGTAATGGAATTCATTAAAAATTTGTATTTCAAAGAAAAAATCGAAATGGATTTTTATTATCCCGGCAGGTTCTATCTCGTCAAAGAGGTGGAGAGTGTAAAGTCCGACAAGGTGGTTCTTATTGAGGAAAACATGAAAAAGTATTTCGACCTTGTGAAGGACAGTGGTATCCCTTTTAGGCTTTCCCAATTTCCTGAGGAGCAATGCAAAGTATACGATGACTTGGAAATTTATATGTCTTTAAAAGAGGAAGAGGACTTTCTTGTGCTTGAAGCCGATTATAACCGGGATTTGAGTCTTGTAGCTTTGACCGGGGATTATGAATTGGTTATAGACCCTTATGCAAAAAGCATATATAGAGTTTCCAAGGAAAAAGCCCGATTGCTTAAAAATATTCACAAAGTGCGGATGGACAGAAAGACTCCGGTGTTTAAAATTGCAAGGGCGGAACAGCAACCTTTTATTAGGAGTTTTTTAGTGCCGTACAGGGAGAAATTTAATATTCGTGTGGATAAAAGCTTGGAAGAAAAGATGGAACAGAAGGAGTTGGTTGCGAAGGTTTATTTGGATGTCGTGAAAAACGGCATATCCGCGAGGATAGAATACTGTTACGGTGAAGCGGTTATAAATCCCTTGGACAGGGAACCTAAGCCTAAGGATGCTTACTATATGCGGAATTTCGAACAGGAGGAAAGGATTCTCGATTTCGTCAAGTCATCAGGCATGTATGAGGACAAGGACTGTATGATACTTGACGATGAGGAAAGGATTGGAATATTTCTAACCGACAGGATTGAAGAGTTAAAGCAACTGGCAGAAGTTTACTATTCGGAAGAGTTTAAAAAGATTCAAATTCGTGCCGTAAAAAAGGTACGGATGGGTGTAAGATTCAATTCCGGTTCGAATCTGTTGGAAGTTGATTTTGAAATGGATGATTTTGACGATTCGGAGCTAAGCAAAATCTTTCAATCGGTAAGGGAAAAGAAAAAGTACTATCGATTAAAGGATGGCACGCTTTTAAAAATTGACAGTGAGGAACTCATTAATATATCGAAACTTGTCGACTACCTAAGCCTTGATGTGAGGCAGTTGAAAAAGGGAGCCTTAAGCTTGCCGGTAAACAGGGCTCTGTTTTTGGACAACTTTATAAGGGAAGCCAAAATAGCCGATGTTTCCGAGAGTGAGGGCTTCAAAAGACTGGTTTACGACATAACCCATCCCAAGGACATGGGATTTCCCATAGATGAAGAGTTGACCGAAGTCTTGAGGGATTATCAAAAATTCGGATATAAGTGGCTGAAGACCCTTTCCCACTATGGTTTTGGCGGGATACTTGCCGATGATATGGGACTTGGGAAAACCCTTCAGGTGCTGGCCTTCATAAAAGAGGAGCGAAAGTTTGAAAAAAGACCCTGCCTGGTTGTTGCACCAACATCATTGATATACAACTGGAAGGCGGAGGCCGACAAGTTTGTTCCCCAATTGAAGGTGGAGATTATCCACGGTACAAAGGCTGAAAGGGAGAGACTTTTGGTGGCTAGCGGCGAATCGGATATAATAGTTACCTCCTATGGCTCCCTGAAGAGGGATATAGCCATTTACAAGAAGCTGGATTTTTCCTATGTATTTATAGATGAGGCCCAGCATATAAAGAACCCCAACACCTTAAACGCCAATAGTGTGAAAAGCCTTAAAGCCAAGGGGTATTTTGCCATGACGGGTACTCCCATCGAAAATTCCTTGACCGAGCTGTGGTCTATATTCGACTTTATAATGCCCGGGTATTTGATGAATTACAGCAATTTTGTCAACAAGTTTGAGAAGCCTATAGTACAGAATAACGACAAGGAGAAGCTGGACATTTTGTCAAAATTTATAAGGCCTTTTGTCTTAAGAAGACTTAAGCATGAAGTATTAAAGGAGCTTCCCGAAAAAATAGAGAGCAAGGTCATTGCTGATATGACCACCGAGCAGAGAAAACTGTATGCAGCTTACCTAAAACAGGCTCAGAGAGAAGTGGCTGCCGAAATCAGGGAAAGGGGCATTGAAAGAAGCAAAATAAAAATATTGGCCCTTATGATGCGACTGAGGCAGATATGCTGCCATCCGGCATTGTTTGTTGAGAATTACAAAGGTGGAAGCGGAAAACTGGAGACTTTGCTGGAGATAGTGGAAAATTCCATTGATTCGGGACATCGGATGCTGTTGTTTTCCCAGTTTACCGGTATGCTGGATGTCATCGGAAAAGCCTTGAACGAATCGGGAAGGAGTTATTTTTACCTGGACGGTTCAACCAAGGCCAAAGACCGCATAGATATGGTAAACAGGTTTAACAACGGCGAAAAGGATATTTTTCTTATTTCCCTTAAGGCCGGAGGTACGGGTTTAAATCTTACCGGTGCCGATGTGGTGGTCCATTACGATCCCTGGTGGAATCCTGCCGTTGAAGACCAGGCTACCGACCGTGCATACAGGATTGGGCAGACAAAGAATGTGCAGGTGTTTAAGATTATTGCCAAGGGAACTATTGAAGAAAAGATATTTGAGCTTCAGGAGAAGAAAAGAGGGCTTATAAACAATGTAATTCAGCCCGGTGAGGATCTTCTTACAAGGCTCAGTGAGGAAGAAATACGTGAATTGTTCCAACTCTAGGTTTGTGTAGTAAAGGCATGATGAACAGTAATAAAATAGCAATGAAAGATTAAATTTAAATAAATTCTATAATTAATCATTGCTTGTAAAATAAATATTTGATATAATAACTAGCGTTGTAAATATGACAGAATATCAATGAAAATACAGTGTTTAAGACAACGATGACAGAGTTTGTTGAAATGTTTGCAGTATTCGAAGTGTTAGCCGTTATTTCGGGGAAAAGACAAGCAAAAATGGTGAATTTGCCGTAATTGCTCAGTAAATAATTGTTGACACGGATTTGCAAAGTATTATATAATATGATATGTGCTATATTTAGATTTATTCCCAATTTAATCCACAGCAATCGAAGCAGTTTAGTCTTAGCACAATTGTTACCATCGGAGGGAGGGAAATACGTGTCTGAAGTTAGAGTTAAGGAAAATGAGTCTCTCGATAGTGCTCTTAAGAGATTCAAGAGACAATGCGCAAAAGCAGGCGTATTGGCAGAAGTAAGAAAAAGGGAGCATTATGAGAAACCCAGCGTAAAGAGAAAAAAGAAATCTGAAGCAGCAAGGAAGAGAAAGTATAAATAGTGGAGGATTGAGTTATGTCCCTTAAAGAGAGATTACTCGAGGATATGAAAGCAGCCATGAGGGATAAAGATATTATTCGCAAGAACACTATCCAAATGGCTAGATCAGCGGTGCTTCAGGTTGAAAAGGATAATAAGGTTACTCTTGATGACGATGGTATAATTGAAGTTTTGGCAAAAGAAGTTAAGAAGAGAAGAGATTCCCTGCCAGAGTATGAAAAATCCGGCAGACAAGATCTTATAGATAATTTGAAAGTTGAAATTGACGTACTTTTGCAATATTTGCCACAACAGCTCACAGAGGAAGAACTTGAAGTTATTGTAAAAGATGTTATCCAGGAAACTGGAGCAACTTCGCCTAAAGATATCGGAAAAGTTATGCAGTCGGTTTTACCTACAGTAAAAGGACGTGCAGACGGAAAAATGATAAATCAAATTGTAAAGAAGTATTTAGGATAAAGCTCGATAAAAAATCGGGCTTTTTTGTTTAGGGGCTTTCGAAAGAAAGTGAAAGACATAGGAATCGAAAGGGCTAAATACCTTTAGATTTTTAGGTTTGTTTCGATAAATATACGAGAAAATATTAGCATTGGGAGAAGATAACATGAGAAAGATTGCATGTTTTGTTGTTTCAGCTATACTATTGGCCGGTTTAAGCGGGTGCTTTTCAAAAACGGATTATTCAGAGGACATTCCGGCTGCCCAGCCTGCGGCTATGGATGAAGAAGCGGAATATTCGCTTGGCAAAAGCATACCCGATGAATCAAAAGGTGATGAAAAGGACAAAATTAAGCCTGTCGATATTGAAGAGAAAGTAGATGGCGAAGCAAGAGAAAGTGAAGAAACTTTAAAGAATAAGGATATAAAGGTTCAGGATGAAAGTAATAAAAATTCCGTGCAGGTGGACAAGGCCAACGATAGTGCGGTTGGCAGCGGTGCAAGTAACGGAAGCAGTGGTGACGGGGCAAAAAGCGAAGCCGTCAGTAATTTGAACTCAAGTGGAAGCGGTAATGGCAGTAATGCCGGGAAAACAGGCGTAAGCGATAAAAACAAAACCGACAGTACAAGTGCTGCAAGCGTTAAGAGCGAGGGTGCGGGAAAGAGTGGCAGCAGCAATGTTGGCAGCGAGGTTAAGGGCAGCAGTGACAAGGGCACTATGAACATAATCGTGGAAAAACAAGGCCTTGTTGAGCTGACAAAGCTGGATGATTCCTTTGTAATCGATATAAAATACGCCACCGAGGATAATTTTGCAAAGAAGAAGATTTATTCCATACCCCTATGTCTTATACATAAAAATACGGCCAAAAAACTCATTGCGGCCAATAATGAATTTAAAACCTTGGGCTACAGGATAAAAGTTTTTGATGCCTACAGGCCCTATTCTGTCCAGCAGGTTTTATGGGATGCGGCAGAGGACAAGTCCTATCTGGCAGATCCCAAAAAGGGCTCTAAGCACAACAGAGGTGCCGCTGTGGACATTACGCTGGTGGATGAAAACGGACAGGAACTTCCGATGCCCTCAAACTATGATGAGTTTTCCGAACGTGCCCACCTAAAATACAACCAATGTGACGAGCAGTTGATAAAGAACCGTGAACTGTTGGGCGAGATAATGGTGAAGCATGGGTTTAAAAGAATAAGTACCGAGTGGTGGCATTTTGACGATGTGGATGCCTTAAACTATCCCTTGCTGGATATTTCCTTTGAAGAATTTATAGAAGAAAACTGAAACTTCGGTTTAAGTACTTGTTACCGATGGTGTAAATGAATTATAATAGCACTATCGGCCCTAAACATTCTTTCTATGGTTTGATTGCGGCAGAGCCTTTGGAAGACACAGCATATAAAGTCAAAAGATTAAATACAGGTGGTTGGATGGAACAGAGTAAGCAATGGGTTTTCAACAAAATATTCGAACAAGAAAATCCCGGTATTGGGGAAAAAGTTCGGAAGTTATCGAAACAATGCAATATTTCGCCGCTTCTTGCAAAAGTTTTTCTTAGCCGGGGCATTGAAGAGGAAGAATATATCGAGAAGTTTTTAAACCCTTCAATGGATGATCTCCATGACCCTTTCCTGCTCAAGGATATGGAAAAGGCAGTGGACAGGATAATCGACGCCGTCAAAAACGGAGAAAGAATTGTTATTTTTGGGGATTATGATGTCGATGGAGTAACCAGTACATCTATTTTATACGATTTTCTAAAAACATGCGGTGCCCATGTCGGTTATTACATTCCTGACAGGAAAGAGGAAGGATACGGCCTGTCGATGGGAGCGGTTCAAAAAGTTATCGATGGCGGTGCTTCATTGATAATTACCGTTGACTGCGGTATAACTGCCTTTGAAGAGGTAAAATATATAGTTGAAAATCACGTGGATATTATTATTACCGACCACCATGAATGCAAGGAGGAGCTGCCTGAGGCTTATGCCTCGGTAAATCCTTGTAGGCATGACAGCACATATCCTTTTAAGGAATTGGCCGGTGTCGGTGTTGTATTCAAACTTGTCAAGGCCTTGTCCATAAAGATGGGACTTGAGGATCCTTCACTAAAATATATCGATCTTGTGGCACTTGGAACTGTTGCCGATGTGGTTACCCTTTCGGATGAAAACAGGGTTATTGTAAAATACGGTGTTAAAGCCATTGAAAATACTTCAAACAAGGGGCTTAAAGCTCTAATTGATGCTTCCGGCGTAAAGGACAAGCTGATTACAGCCTTTACCATAGGATTCGTGCTGGCACCGAGGATAAATGCCGCCGGAAGAATAGGCGATGCCACAAGAGCTGTAAGGCTTTTGACCACCGATGACGAAAATGAGGCCATAGCCCTGTCGAAAGAGTTGAACGAGCAAAATTCCTACCGCCAGGAAACGGAGCAGGGGATACTTTGCGATGTTTTGAGCAAAATAGAATACTGTGTTGACCTAAAAAAAGAAAAAGTAATAGTTGTCTGGGGCAAAGAGTGGCACCACGGAATTATAGGAATAGTGGCATCAAGAATAACCGAAATTTTTCACCGGCCCTGTATTTTGATAGCTGTTGAAGAAGGATTGGGAAAGGGTTCGGGCAGAAGTATCGAAGGTTTTAACCTGTTTGAGGCACTGTCTCACTGTGCAAGCCTGTTTGAGAAGTTTGGCGGACATGAGCTGGCAGCAGGGCTTACAATAAAGGAAGAGAATATTGAGGAATTTAAAAGATTGATAAATGAATATGCTAATTCCTTGCTTAAAGATTCGGATTTGATACCGAAACTTAAGATAGATGTTGAGGTGACAAAGGAGGATATATCTACCGAAAGTGTCAGGGAACTGGAGTTGCTTTCGCCCTTTGGAGTGGGAAATCCCAGTCCTGTATTTGCCTATAGGAACCTTACCATTGAAGAGATTAGAAAAGTGGGAAGTGACAAGCATTTAAAGCTTAAGCTTAAGGATAAGGGTACTGTAATTGATGCCATAGGTTTTAACCGGGGACATCTTGCCGAAAATTACAATGAGAAGGATGTTATAGATGTGGCATGTTCCTTTGAGATTAACACATGGAACAATGTCGAGAGCGTGCAGATGAATTTGAAGGACTTAAGAGATTCTGAGGATGTAGTTACCCGAAACAAATTTTATTATAGCTTGGATAAAGCTATTGATTTTACACGAGTTTATGACGATAAAAAAATAAATTTATTTTTGGAGGAAGTTACAAGGGTAAATTCTTTGGAAGAGCTTGGTCAGGATTTTTACAAAGACCTAAAGACAGTGTTCCTTGTAAATTCGATGAGCAGTTTAAAAGAACTGGCTGACATCCTGGACGGTGTAAAGGCTGAATACGGGATGGCTTACGGTGAATTGGACGAAGGTATTGACGGTAGGGTTTGTGTTTTGGTAAATGCAGTACCCGACAGTTTTGATGATGTGCAATTTGACAGGGTGATTGTGTTCGGTGAGTGGATTTCCCGCAATTATCTATACAGCATCATCGGACAAGTTGAAAGCGAAAAATTGTTTATTTTAGATAAAATTTGTTTTAAAGTGGATGTAGATGATATAATTGTTGAAAGACGAGATTTTGTTGCAGTTTATCAGTTTGTCAAAAATAATTTTGGAAGTGAAGCTGTTATTGAGGATTTGTTCCGGTTTGCCCGTGTCATTTCAAAAAAGTACGGGATAAATATGAATTATTTCAAAGTAAAAAGGATAATTGAAACTTTTGAAGAATTAAACCTGTTTAAAAAATGGGAGTACGGCAAATACGGTATGAAAATCTCAATAATGGATACAAAGGGGAAAAAGGCTGATCTGGATAGTTCGGCTATTTTTCAAAGTTTTAAAGCCTTTAGGCAACGCATTCATGCCGTATAAAACCAATGTTTGCTAATAAAAATTTAAAAATTCTATATTACCCTAAGATTAAGATGGGAGGAAAAATTATGGATTTGAAATCAAAATTAAGAGAAGTACCGGATTTTCCGAAGGAAGGTATAAACTTTATCGATATTACAACTGTGCTTCAGGATCCCGAAGCATTGAAGCAATGTATAGATCAAATGGTGGAGGAAGTAAAAAGCTTTGGGGATTTTGATATAATAGTCGGACCCGAGTCGAGAGGCTTTATATTCGGAACGCCTATTGCATATGCTATGGGAAAAGGCTTTGCCCCTATTAGGAAAAAGGGAAAACTGCCCTATAAAACCATAGGTGTGGAGTATCAGCTCGAATATGGCACCGACTGTCTGGAAATGCACATTGATGCCGTAAAGAAGGGGGATAAAGTGGTTATAGTAGATGACCTTCTTGCCACAGGGGGAACCACAGAATCCAATATCAAGCTTGTGGAGCAGTTAGGCGGAGAAGTCGTGGGAATTGTATATTTAATTGAACTTTCCTTCTTAAACGGCAGAGAAAAATTAAAGGGTTATGATATTAAGTCTATTGTGAGGTATTAGAAAATTTTGATATAATTAGGAAAATAAAGACGAAAAATATAATCAGCAAGTTTATTTTATATTTTTTACATTTTTCCGATGTTTTAGATTTTGGGGGAATTGGTTTATGAATGATGGTTTCAACCGTCTGGTAAAGAAAATACAGAAATATAACAGCAATTGTGATTTTGCACTGCTTAAGAAGGCATATTTGGTCTCAAGGGAAGCCCACAACGGTCAGCAGAGAGTATCCGGCGAGCCTTTCATTATGCATCCCATGGAGGTTGCAAATATTTTGGCTGAGCTGGAACTGGACTGTACTGCTATTGTTGCGGGTATTTTGCATGACACAATTGAGGATACCACCTATACCTACGAACAGCTTAAGGAAAAGTTCGGGGAAGAGGTGGCATTGCTGGTGGACGGTGTAACCAAACTCGGTAAGATTCCCTACACCACAAAAGAGGAACAGCAGGCCGAAAACTTGAGAAAAATGTTTCTCGCCATGTCCAAGGATATAAGAGTAATCCTTATCAAGCTTGCCGACAGGCTTCACAATATGAGGACTCTTAAATATATGTCCCCGGAAAAACAATTGGAGAAGGCAAAGGAGACCTTGGAGATATATGCCCCCATTGCACACCGGCTTGGAATATCCAAAATAAAGTGGGAGCTGGAGGACTTATGCCTTAGATATCTAGATCCCAAAGGGTATTATGATCTTGTGGACAAAATTGCAAAAAAGAGAAGGGAAAGAGAGGCATATATCGAGAAAATTCTCGAAAGTTTAAAGGAAAGAATAGCAGAGCTGGGCATTCAAGTTAAGTTGGATGGAAGGCCCAAGCACTTTTACAGTATATACAGGAAGATGCAACAGCAGAACAAAACTTTGGACCAGATATATGACCTGTTTGCCTTTAGGGTCATAGTGGATACCGTAAAGGATTGCTATGCTGTTTTGGGGCTTGTACATGAGATGTATAAGCCCATGCCCGGAAGGTTCAAGGATTATATTGCCATGCCCAAGCCCAACATGTACCAGTCGCTGCATACAACGGTTATCGGACCGGAGGGGGTTCCCTTTGAAATCCAGATTAGGACTTGGGAAATGCACAAGGTGGCAGAAGTAGGTATTGCCGCCCATTGGAGATACAAGGAAGGAAGCACCGGCGGCAATTACGACCATAAGCTGGCATGGCTGAGACAGCTTTTGGATTGGCAGACCGACACCCGGGATCCCAATGAGTTTATGGAGACATTGAAGGTTGACTTGTTCACCGACGAAGTTTTCGTGTTTACTCCAAAGGGTGATGTTGTCAGTCTTGCTGCCGGATCTACGCCTATAGATTTTGCCTATCTAATACACAGTGCCATTGGAAACAAGATGGTTGGGGCAAAAGTAAACGGCAAATTGGTTCCCATTGAATATGAATTGAAAAACGGAGATATAGTTGAAATTTTAACCTCTTCCAATGTCCACGGTCCGAGCCGTGACTGGTTGAAAATAGTTAAGACCTCCCAGGCCAGAAATAAAATCAATCAATGGTTTAAAAAAGAGAAAAGGGAAGAGAATATTATACGTGGCAAGGAAATGCTTGAAAAGGAACTTAAGAAGCAAGCCCTTACCTTTGCCCAATTGTTTAAGCCTGAGTGGATTGACATATTGCTTAAAAAATATACCTTCAGCACATTGGATGACCTTTATGCGGCCATCGGTTACGGTGCGATAACTCCCAACAAGATTATATCCAGGCTTAGGGAGGAGTACAAAAAGACGCTGAAGGCTGAAGAACTGGCACAGCAAGTGGCCGAAAGCATTTCGCAGCAAAATCTCAAGCACAAGAGAAGAAGCATTCCGGAAAATGGAGTTATTGTAAAAGGTATTGAGAACTGTCTTGTGCGGTTGTCGAGATGCTGCAATCCCGTACCCGGTGACGAAATTATCGGTTATATAACCCGAGGAAGGGGAGTGTCGGTTCATAGGACCGATTGTCCCAATGTTACCAACAATATAGACGGGGACACAAGGCTTATTGATGTTGAGTGGTACACAGCCAATAATGTGGCATATCACGCCGAGATAACGGTGCTTGCCCATGACAGAACCGCTTTGCTTATGGAGATAACAAATGTCATCGGTGAGGCAAAGATTCCTCTCAAGGCGATAAATGCAAGGACCACGAAGGACAATGTTGCGGTTATGAATCTCACCATAGAGATTACCAACACCGAGCAGCTTGAGAAAATTATAAAGAAGATTAGGAGAGTTGAAGGCGTATTTGAGGTTACAAGAAACAAGCAATAGGACAAAGATAAAAGTTTGTTAAACAAACTTTTTTTTAAAAGAATTTTATAAAGAGGGGTATATAAAAAATGCGGGCAGTTGTTCAGCGGGTTGCCTATTCAAAGGTGACTGTTGATGGAAAGGTAATTGGAGAAATACAAAGAGGACTGAATGTTTTATTGGGAATAGGTCAGGAGGATACCGAAAAGGATATTGAATACTTGACCGAAAAGATAGTAAACTTAAGGATTTTTGAAGATAGCAACAACAAGATGAATTTGTCTTTGTTGGATGTAAAGGGAGAGCTAATAGTTGTGTCCCAGTTTACATTGTACGGTGACTGCAGGAAGGGAAAAAGGCCGAGCTATGACAAAGCTGCAAGACCTGAGGTTGCCGAAAGCATGTACAACAAATTTTTGGATTACCTGAAGAAGTATGATATAAAGGTGCAGACAGGAAAGTTTCAAGCAATGATGATGGTGGAAATTCAAAATGACGGTCCTGTGACACTGTTGATAGACAGTAAAAAAGAATTTTAATATATAAACAATTTTTTAAGGAGAGTGCAAAAATGGAGATAAAGTGTTTTGAAAACGGAATTTTCGATTCCAATTGCTATGTTGTTTGGAAGGACAACGAAGGTGTTATTATAGATGCCGGAGTCACCGAGGACAAAGTGATGGCCTTTATTAATGAGAAGAAAATTGCCATAAAGTATATAATTCTTACCCACGGCCATTTTGACCATGTGTATTATGCTTTCAAACTGAAAGAGAAAACCGGTGCCAAAGTGGTGATACATAAAGAAGACAATGAGATGTTGAAAGTGCCGGACTTGAACGGAACGAGATTTTTTGGAGACCCAGTGGCCTTTGACCAGGCCGATGAGACTGTGGAGGACAAGGACACAATTACTGTCGGGGACCTTGTGTTTGAAGTGTTGCACACACCGGGGCACAGCCTTGGAAGTATTTGCATAAAGATTGACAACAAACTGTTCAGCGGTGACACTTTGTTCCGTTTGAGCTGTGGGCGAACCGACCTGCCCGGAGGAGATCAAAAGGATTTGGAGAACTCGTTCAAAGAAAAGATTCTCAAGCTCGATGACAATACAGTGGTGTATCCGGGGCATGGCAATTCGTCAACCATTGGTTTTGAAAGGTTTAGCAATCCTTTTATAAAGTATTTGCAAAAAAATTAGTCGGACGGAGATATTCACGTGATTTATTTGAGACTGGACGGACATGATTTTCAATATGAAATTGAAGATGTATTGAAGTTGTTTTTCAAAGATGAAAAGGTATCCCTTGTTCAAGAGGGAGCCTTTGATCTATCGGACGGTATTTTTATTGAAATTGCACTGGTAAAAAAAGGTATATACGGTAAAAACATTTTTGAGTTACATACAGTTATTAAGGACTCAAAAGGTGAATCGGTAAGCTTAAGCAATGATTTGGTTGAAGTGCCGGAGGAACTTAAAGAAAGCTATGAGGCAAGGAAGTTTTTAAAACGGGAAATAAAACGTCAAGTTTATTTGGCTTTGGTTCAATACACGAAAAAAGAGATGCCCTGGGGAGTACTTACAGGGATTAGGCCTGCAAAGATAGTGCATGAAATGCTCGATAAAGGTTTCAATAAGGAGCAAATTTTTGAAAGGTTAAAAAGTTATTATTTTCTATCGGACAAAAAAGCTGATGTTGTCTATGACATTGCACTTACGGAAAAGACCATTCTTGACAATACCGAACCGGATACAGTCAGTGTGTATATAGGGATTCCCTTTTGTCCCACACGCTGCCTGTACTGTTCCTTCACCTCCAATCCCATAAAAAAATATGAAAAAACGGTTGAAAGCTACTTGGCGGCCCTTTCCAAAGAAATGAGAAGTGTTGGAGAAATAATAAGGAGTAATAATTTAAAAATTCAAAGCATATATATTGGAGGGGGAACACCTACTTCAATTGATGTCCATTATTTGGGCACACTTTTGGAGGAGGTGGAAAGCAATTTTTGCTTCGACTTTGTCAAGGAATATACTTTGGAAGCGGGAAGGCCGGATTCCATTACTTTGGAGAAGCTTCAAACCATTGCAAGGAGCAGGGTAAACAGGATTAGTATCAATCCCCAGACCATGAGGGATGAAACACTTTTAAGGATTGGAAGAAGCCATACCTCCGCCGATATAGTTGAAGCTTTTAATATGGCAAGAAAGCTCAAGTTCGACAATATTAACATGGATATTATTGCGGGATTGCCCGGTGAGAAGCTTGAGGATTTTATGTATACCCTGGAGGAAATCAAAAAGCTTGGCCCCGAAAGTATTACAGTGCATACCATGAGTATAAAAAGGGCTTCAAGGCTTAATGAGGAAAAGGACAACTACAGACTTGCCGAAGGAACGGAAGTTGCGGGAATGGTGGATACTGCCTACGATTTCATTAGGAAAATGGGGTTGATTCCATATTATTTGTACCGGCAGAAGAACATACTGGGTAATCTCGAGAATATCGGCTATGCGGTGCCTGGAGCCGAAAGTATTTACAATGTTCAGATAATGGAGGAAAGACAAACCATTATTGCACTTGGTGCTGGAGCTATTACAAAATTGGTCTATCCTGGGGAGAACAGAATCGAAAGGGTATTTAATGTGAAAAATGTGGAGGAGTATATAGCAAGGATTGATGAGATGATTCAAAGGAAAAAAGACATGCGGATTTAACAGGCTCTGCAAGGATAACAGCCGTTGAATATCGATTTGCTATAATGAACGGTAATATTTTCATATAAAGGGGATGAAAATCATGTCGTTTGATATTATGTTTGAGATGGAGAAGAGTGAGCTTTTCGGGGATTTCCTTCTCCCGCTGTACATTATAGACAGGGATACAAATATAGACAGGTATATTAATGAACATGAAAAAGAGCTTACCGGAGCAATTGTGGAGAATTTCCGTGACCTCTTATGCAAGGTAAAAGCTTTGCAGAGTGAAGGTAAGCTGGGAAAGATTAAGCTTATAGCGTTTTACTTCAATTTGCACAACTTTAGTGAAGAAAACAATGCTTATTTTATTCATGCGGTTGAAGATATTTCAAAGATTGAGGGAGAGATCAAAATTGATAATAAGGGGTGCAGAATTACATACGATGCAGGAAAACTTAAAGATTTTTTGGACAATACATGTGGGAAATTGATTGAAATAAGCCAAAAATATAAAGGAAAGATATCGGATGATGAAATGCGTGGATTCTGGGATTACGGAATCAAATTTTGCAGTGCAAAGCTGTTAAGAATTCTTAAAGGGGCTGTCAAGGAAGTTTTTGGATTCGATGAGTTTAAATCAATAGATAAGGAAGAAACACTTGAAACATTTTTTAAGCTTGAAAAATATTTTTTTAGTACTATTTATAAAATAAATACAAGGATTGGGGATTCAAAAGAAATAAAAGAATGGCTTGAGTCGGGAGAAGAAAATTATTCCAGATTCGTATTTCAAAACCTTGATTTATCCCGGGGAAATTATAAAAAAATAATCTGCTACGGTTCTGATTTTTCCGAAAGCGACTTGTCCCATTCGAATTTTGAGGGTGCAGATTTGGGGGAGTGTTCATTCTTAAAATCAATTTTAAATGGTGTGAATTTTAAGAAGTCTAAACTTTCTGCAACGGATTTTAGGGATAACATCATAGAAAATTCCGATTTTCAAAAGTCGGAAATGATGGATGCAATTTTTAAAAGGACGCAATTTATAAATTGCAATTTGAGTGAAGCCCAAATTTATACTTCTGTTTTATCGTTTTGTTCTTTCAAGGGATGCAATTTATCGGGAATTGACTTTATTTTATCCGACCTTGAGAATGCAGATTTAAGTTACTGTGATTTAAGAAAATCCACATTAAGTAATTGCAATCTGACGGGGGCCGACTTGTCCAATTCAGATTTTACAGGTGCATCTTTTGAAGGTATAGATTTTACAACTTTCAAATTTGATAATGCAATATTTGCCGATAATAAGGTGTTGCAAATTATAGTCTATAAGAAAGACTTGCACCGCCTCAAACTTTCCAAGAAGCAAATGAAAGAGGTAACTGTTGTTGATTAGAAGCAGGAAGAATTGCTTTTGTTATGGTAAGAGAACTTTCTTACTATATTTTTTTTTGCGTTTTTGATTTTTATGTGGTTTATAGCTATTATGAATCGTGCAGTTTTAAATAGAGCACAATTTGTAAATTGCAATTTAGATAAAGTAGAATTTTCTAAAACTGATTTGTCTAATTGTTCTTTTTTAAAACTGTGTTTTATCTATTGCTAATTTTTCTTTTCAAATCTTGATTAAAGTAATAAATCTAGCGATGATGACACCCTATTTAAATATTGATATGCTATAATAAATGGTAAGATTTTCATATGCAAAGGGGATGAAAATGTGAACAGAAAAGAAGCATTAAAGCATTTTGATGATGAATACGCATTGCCATATTATATACAGATGGGTAAAGATATAGATAAATATGTTGATGAGCACAGAAGTGAGCTAACGGAAGCATTTGTAGAAAATTTCCGTGAGCTTTGTATAAAGATAAAAACTATGCAGGATGAAGGTAGAAAAGGTAAGATTGGTTATATAGCTTATTTCTTTGATATACACAATTTACAAAAGGAAAGCAGAGATTATACAGTAAAAGCTTATGGAGAAGAATGGTTTTTAGAGGACGAAGAAGAGTGCAAAATTAAATACAACGCAGGATGGCTATTTGACTTTTTGGACAGTACTTATAAAGAATTGGTGGAAATAAGCAAAAAGTATATGGGTAAGATAAATGGTTCAGATTTGGACAAAGTTTGGAAGGATGGAATTGTATTTTGTACTGATAATTTGCTAAAATTTGCGAAGAAGGCCATTAAAGAGGCTGTGAAGATTGATGAATTTAAGGCTATAGAAAAGGAAGAAGTACTTGAGATACGGTTAGGTCGAGAAAAAGGGTACAATGAGGTAATTCACAAAATAGATACAAGTGTAAAGGATTCAAAAAAAGTAAAAGAATGGCTTGAATCCGGAGAAGATAATTATTTATATTCCATACTACAAAACTTGGATTTATCCGGTGGCAATTATAAAGGGATAACCTGCCATTCTTCGGATTTTTCCGGCAGCAATCTATCCAATTCTAATTTTGAAAATGCAAAAATGCTTGAAAGTATATTTATTAAATCAATTATAAATGGTGTTAATTTCAAGAAGGCAATTCTTTCAGAAGGTGATTTTAGCGATACTATTTTGGAAAACTCTGATTTTCAAGAATCTAATATGAATCGTGCAATTTTAAATAGAGCACAATTTATAAATTGTAATTTAGATAAAGTAAAGTTTTCTAGAACTGATTTGTCGAATTGTTCTTTTAAAAACTGTGTTTTATCTAATGCTAAGTTTTCTGTTTCTAATCTTGAGAATGCTGATTTAAGTGGAAATAACTTAAAAAATGCTGTGTTTATTGGTACCAAACTTGCAGGATCCGTTTTATCCAATGCTGATTTAACAGGAGCAGAGTTCGTAGGTATAGATTTTACGACTTTTAAATTTGATAACGCAATAGTTTCAAATAATAGGATAAAGGGAATAAAAGTATATTCAAAGGATATACACCAGCTCAATCTCTCTGAAGAACAATTGAAGGAAGTAACTGTTGTCGATTAAAGTAATAAATCTAGCGATGATGACACCCTATTTAAATATTGATATGCTATAAATGGTAAGATTTTTATATGCAAAGGGGATGAAAA
>Ga0134093_1001313_pt1 | contig 24425 bp, 18 predicted proteins | sample 4_1taG_FD_94452 | JGI IMG/M metagenome (GOLD analysis project Ga0134093, IMG submission 94452) | Switchgrass degrading microbial communities from high solid loading bioreactors in New Hampshire, USA - 4_13_20_68_A1 metaG | ecosystem: Engineered > Bioreactor > Semi-continuous > Anaerobic >...
AATCTGACCCAATTTTATGTTGACATATACACCTTTATTATTAATGCTAATATTATACTAAAAAAGATAACCTTTAAAAACTGCTAATTGGTAAAATTAACTTTGTCTTTTTTGGTTATCTTTATTATATCTCTAACATTACTATGCTTTCGTGTTTTTATTGAGTGTAATAATAAGAAAGTCAACAAACCAATTACATTAAATAGTTCATAGACTCATGTTTTGCAAAGAAAAAAGGGATATTCTCCCTATTTTCATATACTATAAAGTTGATACCATTGTATCAACACTGTTGTGCTAATATGTTCTTTAAGATCCTTTTTAATACCATTAAGTTCATTTTCTAGATCTTTACCATCTAGTGTTAACTTAATATTCAATCCTTTGACCGTTTCTGCCATAAATACTCACCTCCAGTGCATAAAAAAACACATCATGAGATGTGCAATTCTTGTTTTTCTATCTATATACTATTTATTACTTTTTCTCTAATTGATTCATATTCTTCTGCAGTAATAAGATTCTTATCCAATAATCTTTTTAATTCTTCTAGTTGATCTTCCTTTTTAAGAACAGGATATTCTCTGGAGCTCGGATTCTTTTTTTCTTCATTAAGATATACAATAGCTGAGACAAAAGGTGTTCCAAATATAATCATCACAATTAATCCAACAATAGGGATAGTGGCTCCGTAAGGTGATCCCCAACCCATTATAAACATCATCAGTGCAACAAAAACAAATAATCCACAGAAAATTGCCATAGTGTTTGCTTGACTTTTAGAAGTTACACCTTTTCTAATGTTTCCGTTGATCTGACTACCAATTATTAATGGGAAAATTCCAATCAAAGAAGAAAGCATCAAAATTCCTAAGATAATTGATGACAGAGCTAAGATTTTCGCAGATATTTTCTTTTTACCATTCATTATTTTACCCTCCAAATACAAAAATAACTTATGTATATTTTAGCATTTAAATAAACATAATACAATAGACACAAAATACAAACAATCTACTCAATCATTTTACTTCTTCTGGAATAATAATGGGACTTATTTGACCGTATTTTGAAAAAGCAATTGAATAATTGTAATGTGATAAGCTTAAATCGAAATTCTCATCTAGGAATGGTTCAATAAGCATAGTAACATCAAATTGAATTAAAGTTATATTCCCATTTGTAACTTCTAAATGAATTGGTAATGTTTCATTTCCTTGAAGTACTGAAGACCCTCCTCCAAAAAAATCTTTTATATTTCCATATAACACTGAATATCCCTGGTAATCTAAAACAACCTCATATATTGTTTTAACTCCATCTATTGATTTTTCAATACTAATTGCATGTCTCAAGTCTAAATCGATTTGGTTTTCGATATTTTCTAAGTTGTTTTCAGTTACAAACACATGTTGCCAACCCTGATTATTTTGATTAAAGTATAGGTCGAAGCCATTCCCATTCTTTTCAGAATACGTGTGAATAGTTGTTACTTCAGAATTGCTGTTTATTGTATAAATGCTGTACGTTTTTAATCCATTATAAAAATCCATATCAATAGTTTCAGAATGCGCATAAGTAGTACCATTTTCAACAAATCTTAAATCAAATTCATAAACATATTTTAAGTTATTACTTGCATAAAACGCATTTACAACACCAAGATACTCACTTAGTAGTTCAGTTGATATTTCGGAGGCATATGGATATACTCTTATTTTATTATTAACTACACCAAAGTTACTCAAGTATTTCCCAGTAATCTGAGTTAATTTAATGGTATATTTTGTGTTTACTTCAAGATTCGGTATTGTGACATCCTCTGAATAATTACCCGAAACAAACGAGTGATTATAAACAATACTACTCTTTGAGTTATCATCTGGCAATAACTCTATTTTCAAGTCCACTGATTCCTTCAAATCAGCTTCAAATGTCAAAATTAGCGTATTTTCTACAACTTGCTTATCCTCTAAAAATAGTTGTCCATCTGTAGTGCATCCAGTTAGTGTCAATAAGGATAAAAAGAATAATACCGTAATAGATAACTTTTTCATAAATACCCCTTATTAGTTTTTTCTACATTATAACATTATAACAAAAACTTGTCAATGTCACTTTGTGTTGCTGCCTTATTTGATTGATTTCCTTTGATGACTTTCATCTCTAATCCTACTATCTCAAAATATGTTTCCAAATCAAAGTGCTTTGTATCTTCAATTGATATTCCTATATGTGCTAGGTTAAAAATGATGTTTGCTGTAACGTTTTCTATTTCTTGGCTATTTTCACTTGTTTGTTGAGGGTGTGCTTTTCTGAAACGTCCCGAGCATTTCACCTATCGCATTCGTCAGATTTTCAAGTTCACCTTGATTGCTTAAAAGTGTAAAATCGAGAGACATCAAGAAGTCGTTACCTGATACGGATTGTATCAAACCTATGCTTCTTATATGAATAAGCATTTAAGATGTTCACTATAATCATGATATTTTTCAATCAAATAGTAAAAATTCATAGTAGATTGTGTACAAATATACCTTTCGTGTTTGTATTGACCTTTTGTGTTTTTATTGACCTTTCGTGTTTTTATTGATTGTAATAATTAAAAAGTCTACAAACCACTTTGATAAATTGATACACAGACTTGCATTTCAGAAAGAAAAAAGGGATATTCTCCCTATTTTCGTAATCTATAAAGTCGATACTTTTGTATCAACACTGTCGTGCTAATATGGCGGAGGAGAGGGGATTTGAACCCCTGCGCCGCTTGCACGACCTACCGGTTTTCGAGACCAGCCCCTTCAGCCACTTGGGTACTCCTCCATAATAGCGCTAAATCATTATACCATATTGCTCGGCCTTTGTAAATTGTTTTTTTCTTTGCTTCTTTCCGCAAATCTGCTGTATTACAAGGCGTTTGAAAACGTGAATTTCAACCAAAACTCATACGTCCCTGTTTTATCCTCTGTTCGTTCAAAACCATGCAATGGAGAAAATGGCACAAAAAACCCGCATACAATAGATGCGGGCTTTTTTATCCATGCTTGCTTGCCGGAAACGCTCGTCAAGACCATAGACTGGTTGATGTTGCTTTAAGCTTTCGGATTGATGGTTATGTTGATGCGGATTTTCGCCGTGCCGTTCGCAATCGCATTCTCCAGCACTTCCTTCAGTTGCCTCCAGGACTCGACATCCTTTACTTCCTTGCCTTCCTTCCACACCAGCCAGACTCCGAAAGCGGCGGACCTGCTATGACCGTCCATGAGCTGGAACCACTGTGTTCTTCTTTCTATATTAGCCGTCAAGTATTCACTCAATTCAGGATCAAGGATTTCCGCTGTCGCCTCGTCGCCTTCCGGATCAAAATTCTCCTCGCCTGGGGAATAAGTATGCTTCAAATAAAAAAGTGCATGATATTTCAACATGTCATAAGAATTATCAACGGGCAGTCCTGTTGCATCCGGCATAGGATTGCCGTATCCGTAATAATCCAGGTCCTCAATCCAAAGTTCTCCAAGGTCAGTGTATTCCGCCAATTCAATGCCAAGATCCAAGTTTTTGGAAATAGGATCATTGAAAGAAAAAATGGCAAACGCCAAGCCGATTCCGCCGATCATCAGCAGCAAGACAAAAATGGTGATTTGAATTTTTCTCATGTGTTTCACTCCTTTTTTTGTTTTTCAAACTGCATGAGTTGTCAGTTTAAATTGGTTCACAAACAGATAAATACTTTTCCCGATTCATCCATTGCAATGGCATTATACAATGGCAATCACTTGAAAAAGTCAAAAAACCCCTGAATGTTGATTTTTTCCCCCTTAATGTTTAAATAAAAGGAGAGGAGAAGAATGATGCATCATCGCTTTGAAGGAGCCCATCTTCTTCACAAAATGGCTCTCTTTTGGTATAATCATCTCAAGAAAGAAGGTTTTAAGATGAATAGTTTCAGAAACGATTACAGCGAACTTGTCCATCCGGAAATCCTTGAGTTGATGACTAAATGCCTCCATGAACAGAATGTCGGATACGGACTGGACAAACACTCCGATAACGCCAGGAAACTGATCCAAAACGAAATCAATAATCATGAAGCAGACATCCATTTCCTTGTGGGCGGCACCAGCTGCAACAAAATCGCAATCGCCCATTGCTTGAAACCTTATGAAGCCGTCATCGCCGTCGAAAGCGGGCACATCAACGTCCACGAAGCGGGCGCGATCGAAGATTCCGGACACAAGATTCTTTCCGTTCCCGGAAAGGACGGAAAAATCACCCCCGAAGAGATTGAAGCGATATGCATACGGCATGGAGACGAGCACATGGTCGTGCCGCGGATGGTCTACATCTCCAACTCTACGGAGATAGGGACCATCTATAAAAAACGGGAACTTGAGGAAATCTATAGAAAAACCCGGGAGTTGGGGCTTATTCTTTTCATCGACGGCGCAAGGCTGGGCATCGCTTTGACTGCCGTAGGCAACGACCTTACGCTTCCCGATGTCGCCCGCCTTTCCGACCTCTTTTACATCGGCGGAACCAAAAACGGCGCGATGCTCGGCGAAGCCTTGGTCATCGTCAATCCTGAACTGAAAAAGCATTTCCGGAACACGATGAAGCAGAACGGGGGGATGCTTGCGAAAGGGTATCTGATCGGGATGCAGTTTGAGGCTTTGTTTTCAAACAACCTTTTCTTCCGGATCGCTTCCCGGGCCAATGAGATGGCTCGTCTATTGCAAAAAGGCCTGGAAAAACTAAACATCGAATTCGCCAGTGATTCTCCCACCAACCAGCAGTTCATAGTCCTTGAAAATGAAATCGTGCGAAGTTTGCAGAAAAACTATGATTTTGAAATCTGGGAGAAAGGGAAGGAAAAGACAACCATAAGGCTTGTTACCTCCTGGGCGACCGCTCTTGAAAACATTGACGCCTTCCTTGATGACTTAAAAACCCTCCTGAAACAATGAACCGGGTTCGTCCCGGGTTTTTCTTTATAAAGAAAGGAAGCCAGGGCATATATGCCTTGGCTTCCTCGTTGAACAATCTATTTATATGAATTCCCTGATTCACATCTTGATTATGATCTCGTTTTTGTCCATCAGGAGGCAGTCGGGGATGAGAACTCCGCTCTTCCTGTATTTTCTTAAGTTCGTGTTCCTGGGGATCACCTTCCCGTTCACAATCGCCTGATTGACTCCGGCTTCTTCCTCTATCTCGTAGGTGACATTCAGTTCATGGTTCTTAAATTTGAAGTGGAACTTCAAACCGTTCAAGGATTTCGGGATAACCGGATCGATGTACAGCTGGTTGTCGAGGAAATTGATTCCCAGGAAGGAGTTTATCAGCTGCCGCAGGAAGATTCCGGGTCCGCTCGAATAGAGGCGCCACCCTCCTTTCACTTTCACTTCCCCCGTCCTGAGCTTATCGAAGTCCCGATCCGCCTGATACCGGGTCGGAAAATCCCCGTCCGAACTGGAGAAATAGACGTTGCTTTGCCGGGGAAGGGCGTTTTTCACATTTTCCTTTATGAGTATCGGATTGATAACTTTTATTCCTTTGAAAAGTCTTTCGGCCGCTCCGATTTTCGCCATCGCTTCCAGATAACGGATGTGGGCATGGACATAGAGGAGCCCGATTTCCCTTCCGAAATTGGTTGCCGTCTCGGCGCGGAGGAAGATTTTCGGAATCCCGCCCTGGTATTTCACTGTTGTATCCATCAGGCGGACGCCGTCGGGATGGAGGAGGTGTTTGTCAATGAGGTCAAGGTAAGGTTGGATGTCTTCTTTCGGAAAGATTTCCGAAATAAAGCCGCGGTTGAAGGAAAGCAGCCTGTACTTGATTCCTGTGAGGGAGTCGCTCGGGTGGACGATGTGCTTTATTTGAGCCCCTTCAATCCGGACAAACCCCGCGGGAACGCCGTCCTTGATGAAGTATTTCCGGTAATCCTTTTTGATTTCCTCCACAAGTTCCCTGATCTCGTTCTCAGAGTCGCAGGCGAAGAGGAACGTCTCCAGCGCTTCAATCGTCAAGGCGACGGTCCAGGAACTCGCCATCGTCGTCCTTAGTTCGCTTTCCACCGGCTGCAGGGTGTCGTCCCAATCTCCTCCTCCGTATCCGGAAAGATGGGTTCCGGGTATTAAATTAGATTTGATTGCCTCGATCTCCCTTTTCACATGGGCATGGATGCTTTCTGGGTTGACCTTTTCTCCCGTCCTGATAGTCGTATAGGGAACAACCTCATTCAGTATCTCCTTATCGCCGGTGTGGAGAAGGTAGTTGGCCAAAAGATAGAGGGGCCAGACAATAATGTCGCCGTGGCTGCTGTCGGCCTGGATGTAGCCGAATGAGTCGAACATGAACCACTGCGGCCAATCGCCCGTCTCATGGAACTGCCTCTCATAAACCTTCAGAATGATACTTTTGACAAGATCGAACCTCCCAAAGGCGGAGAACAGTTCCGCCGGCCCTTGACAGACATCCCTGGTTCCCCAGGCTCCACCCCCGTACTGTTCGAGCCCGTGCGGCATTGCATAGTGGATCAGGGCATTTTGCAGATACCAGGGGACAAGAATGTTCAATTTTTTTATTTCCCTGTGGTTGGGGTTATCAGGATCGATTTCCAATCTGAAACCTTGCATATTCTCCATGTGCAGGGCGTAATATTCTTCCTTGATTTCCTCAAGGTTCCTGATCTGGATATCCGCTTTAGAGGCAAGCCCTTTGATCGTATAGGAAAAGCTGCTCACATTTTCCAGTTCCAGGCAGAGGAGAGGATGGTTCCTGCTTTGGCGGTCTTTGTAAAAGATTTCGTCTCCGGAATATCGGAATTTCCCGTCGGATTCAATTTCCATCCGGAAGCGGTACTCGGGATGGTGCTTTCCGGCCAGCGTCGTTTCATCGAAGGAAAGGATCGCCGCATCGCCTTCAAAGTCCAGATGCAGGGGGTGAAGATATTCCGCTTCGCCCATCACCAGTTCTTCCGTAAGGATAAGGTCATATTTCCTTCCCAGGCGGGAGGAAAACTCCAACCGCACGTAGGTCTCATTTGCGGGAACCCCGGCTTCGACCTTGATTACATCTCCGTCGACTTTGTAATACCAGGCGGAAGAGTTGAATCTCATCTCATAAGCGGCGGGCATTGCAAGAAGTTTGTATTTTCCTTCGTGCTTTATGAAAAGCCTCTGCCCCGATGTCTTCAGGACATTCAGAGGGGTTTTGTTCCTTGAAAGCAGTCTGTTGAACTGCACGTTTCCCAGACTGAGATGAGAATTGAAAACCCCGAAAATGTAATTCGTGCTCGCGATTCCCGGTATTTCCGGATCCCTCATCCCCTGGTTGGTGATGATGTTCGCATCGGGACGCTCCAGATACCTTTCCTTGTCTCCTGTCACATAATGCGTTCCCTTTTCCGAAAACCAGGAAAGAATCGTTCCGTCCTCTTCTTCCAGAAACATTTTTTCCGGGAACATTTCCTTCAGTTCCGAATCATCGAAAGGAAGATAAGGGTAAATGTCCTGGAAGGAGATCGCCCGTTCAATCTTCGGATAAGCGACGTATGCGTATTCATCCGGAACGGAATCATGGATGGCCTGCAATTCTTTTACGCTCTTCCATTCCAACCCGTTTGCTTCCCAGTCGGGATTGAGCGAAGCGTAAAACAAAGCTTCATATGGCTCGGAAAGTTCCCTCTTCGGAGTCTGGAAGGCTATATAAGCGAATTCATACTGGTAAACTCTTGAAGGCAGAGTTCCAGCCTCTAACGCTTTGACTTTATTGTCCAACTTGTATTCCTTTCCGAAGAAGTCGAAGCCGTCGGTCGCAAAAGCAACGTTGGGTGTAAGGGACCCTTGTTGAAGAATGAAGGCGGGCCCTTGATTCTGTTTGGTCCGAACATGATAAGCGCCGTCGGAAAGACGCACGCTGTGATCGAGATACTGGCAGACATAGGCTTCATTCGCGTAAGGGTAATTCAAGGAAACGTCCTGACCGTAGAACACTTCCCCGAAAATCCCTTTTTCTCCTTCAATCCGCACCTTCCAGAACCAATTCAGGCCGATGAGTTTGAGATGCACTTTGTAGCGGACATTTTCAAACTCTCCCTCATAAAGCATCTGGTTTCCGGAAATCTTGAGTTCGCTTGGGGAATCAACTCCCAAGAGCTTTGTATGCCGGCTTCTTCCGTCTTTTGTGACTCTCAAGTAGATGTTTGCAAGCATTCCGTCCAGCATGTTCGCCCGGTACATCGATATGCTTTCGTTATTGTAATAGATGCCGTGGATGTCGCCGGAAGGGAGAACTTCGAACTTGATGCCGCCGGATTTAAGTATGATTTTTTCCAGTTGGTTCTTGATTTTCATTTTTCTTCCCCCACATAGCTGAAATTAAGATTTTCTAGGCCTTTCTGAACATATTCGACTTCCATGAATATTTTCCAAATCATTTCCGACAGATAGTTTTCAATCATCAGAACGGAAATGCCCTTGTCTATGCCTATGATATCGTTGGCAAACCAGTCCTGACCGTTGTAGCGGAGATTGTAGGAATCCTTGAAACCGTATTTGCTCCAGAACTGTTCATAGGTCCGGTAATTCTCCGCCGCCCTTATCGCTTCTTCAGGTTTGAAGACTATCGAACCGAGCGCTCCATAGGCGGGCACGGTTCCGTCCACATAATGGGCGTTTCCTGCGGAAGGTCCGCTCCCGTAATTTCCGCGGTAACCTCCCGGTCCGTCACAGGCGGACATCCCCCAGGAGTTCTCATGGATCCCCGGGTACTTTCCATTCAATCCCTTGGCATAAGTAATTGCAGCTTCCGTGGCATGGACGCTGTTCGTGAACCAGTTGTAACCGTCCTCATCCACGTAACTCCGGAAATCGATCCATGCGTGCGAGAACTGGTGAGTGAAGAGGCTTCCGGTATAGGTGGAATAGAAGGCTCCGTAATCCTTCGTGGAGTTGTGGTAGCGGCTGGAAAGTTTCATCAGCCTGTAAGCCTGGGCGTCGACGCTGTGCTTCGGGCTTCCGGCAGCAAGGACGAAAATCAAAAGCTGCTCCGCATAGCCCTCCCAGTAGCCTTCAAACCCTTTTTCGGGAGTGTAGCCCATGTAGAATTTGTTGGCGTTTCGATCAAAATACCAATCCCACTCAATTTCTTCATAAAGCTTATATGCGAGCTTCTGGACTTCGCCGCCGAAGTACCTGCCGACAGTCAAAACCCCTGCAATCAACAGCGCCGAATCAATGATTGAAACTTCCGAATTCCAGACTCTTTTCCCTGTTTTCATGGAAACAAAATGGTACCAAAACCCGTGGGTCCTTTCCATTTTGCCCAGTGTTCCTAAAGTTCCCAATGCCCGCGCTTTTCCTTCCTCCCGGCTGATCCAACCCGCTTCGATTCCTATTGGAAGGGTGGACAGTCCGAAGCCGACGGAAGCGATGCTGGAAACATCCCCGGGGTTGCCTCCATCCTGACCGACAGCATGGAAACGGTCGGGAATCAGGCCGTAGGAGGCCTCATCGACGCTCGCGGTTTCATAAAAGAAGCGGAATCCGAGTTCCAACTCCTCCAAGATGACTTCGCTCACTCCGCTTCTCACCTTCGTGCGGTAGGATTTCGTGTTTTCAGGAGGGGTTTCGACACCGTTGCAGGAGATGAAAAGCAAAGAAAGGAAAACTATGATTAATGCAAAGAATGTTTTCTTGAATCTATTCACCTGTGATTCCCGTCCTTTCAATCCCTTCCACAAACCACCTCTGCAGGGCGAAATAGACGAACAACATCGGGAGGATGATCAGGAGGGTTGCGGAAAGGCGGATGCCTTCGTTCAGTTTGACGGCATCGCTTTGGTACATTTGCTGGTACTGCGAAACGAAATTCGCAAGCGCGATCTGCAGATTCGGAAATCTCGTACCCAAAAAAAGCGAAGAGATGTAGGTTTCATTCCAATACCAAACCAGACTGAAAAGGAAGCTTGTGATGTAGGCGGGAGCGGACAGGGGCACGGCCATCCGGAAGAAAATGTAGTAGGGCCCGGCGCCGTCGATTTCCGCCGCTTCCGTAAGCGATCGCGGAATCATCCTGAAGAACTGGTAGAAGATCAGGATGAAGATCGCGGAATTCAAGCCCTGGCCGAAAAGCGCGGGCAGGATGATTGCCCATGGCTTTTCCAGCAGGTTCAGTTCAAAGAACATCACATAGCGGGGAATGAGATAGGCTTGGGGCGGAATGATGAAGGTGAGCAGGACGATCACAAAAAGCGGCTTCTTGAATTTGAAGTTGAATCTTGCAAAACCGTAGCCGATGACGGAGGTGACCGCCGTCTGGAAGAACGCCGGGACCAGAGTCACCAAAAGGCTTTTCCCGAGAGTCGAGAAATAGTTGAGCACCCGGAAAGCCCTCTGGTAGTTTCCGAAATAGAGCGCCGTCGGAATCCAGTTCACCATAGGATTGACGATGTCGGAAGGCGATTTGAAGCTGTTCGAAAGCATGTAGAGTACGGGATAAAGGTAGATGAAGCCGATTGCGGAAAGAAGGAGATAAATTATAATTTTTATGACTACCCCTTCCCGCACGTTGTTCCCGAAAAGGAGTGTTTTGATTTTGAGATTCACTCTTTTCTTCTTTAAATTGCTTTTCAGTTTTTCGAACATTTCAAAAGCTCCTCCTGCTTCTTCTGGAGCCGATTCTGGCGATGAGCCCGACCAAACCGATTAACAAAAGCACGGTCAAAGAATAAATCCAGGCCATGGCGGAGGCCATGCCGTAACCGGTCCGGAAATTGAACATATTGTTTTTGATGTTTACGATGACTTTGTTCTCCGAAAAAGTCGCAAGCAGAACGATTGTATAAATCGCGTTAATGAAAACCAAGTTGCTCAATGCGGGGAGCGTGATCTTCCAAAACGCTTGCCAGGCCCCGGCGCCGTCGACCTTCGCCGCTTCATAAACCTGCTTGTCGATTTTCTGCAGACCCGCCAGGAAGATCAAAATCTGCACTCCGGAAAACCAGAAGATGATGATGATTTCGGAGAAGATTTTGATTATCGGCTCCGCCAGCGCCGGATTTAAGGTGTTCTCAATCACCGAGATGAAGCCGTAGGTCTCAAAGATATTGGTTCCGCCCGCTCCCTGGGAAATCAGTTCCTTGATGACGGGACCGCTCGCAATGATGACCGGCAGGAAAAACACCGTTCGGAAGAAACCCCGCCCTTTGATTTTCTGGTTTAAAAGCATGGCAATTAATACAGAAAAGACAATGATGATGGGGAGTTGAAAAATCAGTTCCTTGAAAACGAAATTGACCAGGCTTTCGGTGAAAACGAAGCCTTCCTCAATTTGAAAAATGTTCTTATAATTTTTGAAGCCATGGAAAGTCACAACGATTCCCGTCCCCGTGATACTCACCTCGCTCAGACTGTAAACCAGGGATGTAAGCAGGGGAACGAGCATGAAAGCGAGAAAACCGATGATCCAGATGCCGATGAACGAATAGCCGATCAGATTCTCCCGGGCTTTTCGACTCATTTTCTTTTTATTCATCGTTTGCCTCCGGATAGCCCGCATACAAAACCTCTCCCGCTTTCAATACGAGATAGTTTTTCGGGAGGATTTCCAAGCCGGAATAGAATTTGCTTGTTTCCGTATAATTCAAGATGATGGAAACACCGTTGTCATAATCAACGCGCACTACTCCCGTCTCCGGAACCGTGCGGCCGGTAATCAAAGCGGATGAGACATGCCGCAAAGCCTGGTTCACAAAATCGTAATAGACGATGATGGCGGGTTTCAAATCGACATATCTTGAACAATAAATGCTTTCCAGTTCCGTATCCTTAAGGTATTTTGAAGACTTTTCCGTAACGAGGAAAGAGGGAAAGACACCAAAATCAATCAAGCGCAGCAATTCATCCCGGGCATAGGGATAGAAGTTTGCATTGGTTCCGAAAAGCGGCAGTCCGTTCAAAACAATCGCCAGGAAGGGCACCGTGTCGCTCATCTGCACGTACTGGGAGGAATACATCGGAAAGTGAAAGAAAGCGTCAATTTCCTTCCAAAGATAGGCGTTTGCAACATAGAGCGCGACTCTCATGTCCGCCTCCTTCAGGAGGTCGATGTATGCTTCTTTGGCTTTCTCCAAAAGGACCCCCGACCTGAAATCCGAATATAGCATTTCCCCGATTGTCTGGAGCGCCCAGCCGATGCCATATTCAGAATAGTTGTTCGCGCTTTTCTCAAACAATTCCCTCGTCTTCCTATGTTTCAAAAGATACTTCGTATCCGTCCAGTTCTCATAAACATAATTCTGATCGTTGATTTTCTTCGCCAAATCCCGGAAAGTGTTGAAGCATGAAGCTTTGCTTCCCGCTCTCACAAAATCTCCGGCAAGATAAACATCCTCAAAACCTTCGAGCATCTTCCGGAAAGCCTTTTCCCCACCAAGTTTTCCCGAAAGCCCTTTGTAATAGGGAGCGGACCACGTCATTCCGGAATCGGTGTATCCGAAATAGACGCCGAGGAGATTGTTCAACCCTTCCCGTCTCAAGTCGGAAGCGATGCTTCCGAATTCCTCAAAACGGGTCATGACCGTCGTCCTATGGAAAAGTACGCCCGGCGATTTCTCCAAGCCGATGGTTTCCAACTTCAAAGGAATGTCTGAATAAACCCGCCTTTTATCCAGTCCCAACTGCTCGCGGTAGAGTTTGGCCATTCCCACATAATTGGCGTCCTCTCCCGCAAGCGGGGTGTACAGGACCTTCACATCAACCTTGTTCCGAAAATCCTGCAACAATGATATCGCGTTCCCCGCGCGGTCGATCGGCTGCCTGTAAGCCCGCCGGTAAACGAATTCCGGGAACACCGTCGTATAAGCCGTGGTCTTTCCAGCGTAATAAATGTTCAAATTCCCGTATTCCGCGCCGGAAAGAATGTTTCCGAAGACGGCGTTTTGATTGACCCCGTGAACGAATCCGAAGACCGGAGCATGAATTTGATTGCCATCGCGAAGAATCTGGTTCAAATTCGTTTCCGCGACGTAACCGAGGTCCCGCCCGTAGATTTCTTTTTTATAGTTGGCGATGACCGAAGGATCGGCCTTCCGATATCTGACGAGCGCCCCGATGCCGTCGGGGACGAAAACATAACCAGGAACGGAATCCTCCAAAACCCCGCCGAAGAAGGGATAGACCTTGAGACTCCCAAGCACAAAACTTCCGGGTTCCTCAATTTCTTCTTCCGGCACTTCTACAAGTATTCCCTCCCTAGTAAAAGTGACGCGGAGGAGCAGGGAAATCCTTGACTTCCCGAATGTGATTCTAGATTCAAAACCATTATCGATTATTTTGGTTTTCTTGGTCGTTCCATCACTCAGGACAAATTCTTCGGTAGTCGCATAATTGACGCTCGCAGTGTTGAAGGATTCGATGTGGACGGCGCTTCTGACCCTCTTAACCCAATTCGAAGTAAGATTACCGTTCTCATAATCGACGGTCGAACTCCATAGATAATTGTTTTCGTTGTAAAACTGGAAAGCGAGAGCCTCCTCATCCAAATAGACAGTCCCCATTTCCGTTTCGATCAGGGTCGGGTTTTCGAAAGGAGGAACCCTGCTTTCCGCGGGGCTTAAATCCTCCGGTCGCGTCTGCCTGTTGGAATCAACGTATTTGGAGATCTTCCAAAAATTCGGAAGCGGCTCGTCCTCCATTTCCTTCCCAAAGGCAAGGCCTGCCATCAGGAAAGCCATCATCAGGACTACGATGAAAGGAAAATGAATATTCACTCTTCTAAACACGGTAAATCACCTCCTTGATGATGGATACGAAGAAGTCAAGCAACTGACCGATGAACGAATAAATCAAAAGACCAAGAATGATAATGATGACGATTCCGAAAAGGATCAGGAGAATGCTTAGGACCGTCTCCTTGAAAGTGTAATTGTGCACTTCCTTTACGGAGATGATGAGGAGCACAAACGTCCAAACTGTCACAACAAACCTTAGAAGATCCATTAGGAAGAATTCGTTCGCTGTCAGGAAATGGCTGAGAAAAGTCATCGGAACCATGAGCACGATTGCTGGGACGAGGGCATAGCAGGAAATGATGAACACTGTCTTGAAGGTACCTTCGCCGTCGAAGAATGTACTCACAAGGTAGTTGGAAAAGACGAAAAGCAGGAAAATGGCAAGGAGCATCACAAAATTGGAGAAGGCATTCCCGAAGAAGGGATCCCGGAACAGGAAACCTGAAAAATAGGCATTGAAAAGATAGACGACCAAAAACAGGAACAAAACGATGGATCCCGATTTGAAACTACCTTCTTTTTTCTCCTTTACGTAATAGACGACGTCCAGAGGGTGCCTGATGATTTTGAATGCCAGGATGATCTCGTGGATGAGGGGCTTGTTTTTAAGACTCTTCATTCCGTTTCCGTTTTTTTCGGAGACTGGGAGTAACCGGAAGACTTTTCTAAAAATTTTATAAGCGACCAACGCTCCGATGAAGATCAGGACCCAGGCGCTAAGTTGGTTTTGGATTGCATGGTTCCTGATTTCCCAAAAAGCGTTCGAATAACCCTTATAGTCCTTGGCGTCATAGAACTCGTTCAAGGCTTCCTCATACTTTCCCTCTTTCAATAAAGCTGAACCGAGCGCGGAATGGGCGAGGGCGAAGGATGAATTCTGCCTCAGAATCTCTTCCCAAAGCGGTTTCGATTCCAGATAAAGCCCGTTGTTGTAGGCGGTGACCGCCTCATGGACCAAATCGACGAAAACCGTCCTTTGGTAGATCTGAACATTGTTGTAGATCTTATCCAAGATGTAGATGTTCCCTTCCGAATCTGTGACGATTCCGCTAGGCTGGGAAGTGAGTCCCAAGGTCTGTTTCAAAGCATGATCCTTGGTGTTGAAATGAAAGAGCAGGTTCCCTTCCGAATCGTATTCATAAACTTCTCCGGAATTGGCGACCATGTAGATGAAGCCTTCCTCATTCATCCAGATGTCCGCAAGATCCACCTGGGGATAATACGTGTCAGCGCCCAAGGTATTCACTCCAGAAATGTTCAGACGCTTGAATCTTTCCCGAACATAATTGTTGGTAGTAAGGATCGACCCCTTGGTTCCCAATGCGACATTGGTGGGAGATGAGGGCCTTGACGAAGCGAGGTTCCCGTCCTTCACGAACCAATTATACAGTTTCTTCCTCAGGCTCACTTCCACGGTGTTGATGCCTAGATACCCCACAAATTCGCCAGCGTAATTCATCTGGATGATGCCGCTTGTTGAACCTTCGCCGACGATATAGATGTTGTCATTGCTTCCGACCGCGACCTTGATGGGCACGAAGCTGTTGCTTGCCCCGAAGATCGGGGAGGTCGGCCGCACGATTCTTTGGACGATTTCCTCAGTCTCCAAATCAATTCGGAAAACCGTGCGCGCCTCCTTGTCCGCAACAAACAGATGCTCCGAAGTCGCGAACACCCCCGTCGGCTTCTGGAATTCCGGATTCAGGATTTCCCTAATGATTTGTCCATCCCGATCCACTACCAGTACCCGCTTGTTTCCGGAATCGGCGATATAAAATCTGTCCTGGATATAGAAGAGATCCTCGGGCGCGTTCAGCCCAAACTCGTTTCCGAAAAACCCGACGGGAATGTAAGCCGTCTTCGTCCACGTGAGCATCCCGTATTCGCCCAGCGTAAAGGTTGTATAGGGGATCCCTCCCTCCGCTTTGACCTTTGCTTGTGCCGAAAAAAGAATTAAAAAGATTATCAGAAAAAAAGCTATGAACCTTTTCATCATTTAATCCCCGAATGCGCCATCGTGTTCATCACTTGGCTTTGTAAGATGATGAAGAAAATCAGGTTCGGCAAAAACATGATCAGGCTGGCGGCCGCGCTCATACCCATTCCGGCGATCGGGTTCGAGGCCGAGGAGAGCGTGGACATGTAGTAAGCAAAGGTCTTCAGGGAATCGGAGTTGATGTAGGTCGCGGAAACGTCCGCGTTGTTCCAGACGGATTGGAAGGAAAGGATGGCGATTGTGGAAATGGCGGGTTTGATCAGGGGCAGTATCACCTTCCGGTAAATCATGAAATGGCTCGCTCCGTCCATTTTCGCCGCTTCGATCAGCTCATTCGGAACCTGGTCGATGAACTGCTTGATCAGAAACATGCCGACGGGAACGGCGAGGAAGGGAACGATGTGGACCAGGAAGTTGTTGATGAGTCCCAATTTCTCGATGACTACATACCTCGGAATCGCGACCGCGGTTCCGACGAACATCAGGGCGATCGTGTTCACTTCCGAAATCACTCCCTTGACAGAAAAACGCATCTTCGAAAGCGCGTATCCCGTGAGGCTGCTCAAAAGAATTGAAACCACAACAACGATGAAGGTAATAAAAATGCTGTTGAAAAGATACCTCGAGACGGGAATTCCAGTGGTAGTGGACGCGCGGAAAAGTTCGATGAAGTTGTCCAAAGTCGGTCTTCGAACCAAAAACCTCGGCGGAAACTCCACCAGTTCGTCATAGGGCTTGAAGGCATGGCTGAAGATGTAAACAAGAGGAAGCATCATCACAAAAGCGATGGGCAGGACGATGAGCAAAAACGGCAGTTGGTTAAAGCGGAACCGCTTCGGGTTGATTTTTACCGCTTCAAATCTTCTTCTCATGTCCGATCCCTTTCCCCGAACAAACGGTACGCAAGTTTACTGAAGAGGTAGATGATCAAAAGAAGGACGACGGACAGAGCCGCGGCATAGCCCATGTCGTAACGAATAAAGCCGTAATCTTCGATGTGGTTCACAATCAGGGAGCCTGCGTAGTTCGGAGTCGGGTTCGATCCCGAAAGTTGGACGCCAATCGCCCCGGTGCTGAAGGCGTTGACGATCGCCATTACCGCTCCGAAAAGCATCTGCGGCTTCATCGAGGGAATGGTGATGTAAATGATTTCCTGAAAACGACTCTTCATCCCGTCAATGTAGGCGGCTTCATACAGTTCCTTCGGGACATTCAGGATTCCCGCAAGCATTGCGAGAAAACCCACTCCCATGCTTCCCCAAAGGGAGACGACAATCATAATCGGAAAAAGGTAATCGGGTGATTGTAAAAAGGCAATCGGCTCCGCAATCAGCCCCATTTCCAACAGAATGTGATTTAGGTAGCCTGATTCGTCTCCAGCAAAGAACACCTTCCAGACGACCGCCATCGTTATTCCGGCGGTCAATGAAGGCGTATAAAGAATGACCGCGAGCACCGTGCGCAGGCGATGAGGAAGTTGTGCAAGGCACCAGGCCATCAGGAAGGAAAGGATGTACCCTCCGGGACCGATGAGAATCGCGAACTTGATCGTGTTCGGAAGAATGCTTTTCATGAATTCGCTGTCGGCGGTGAAGAGATAGACGAAGTTCTCCAGGCCGACGAACTTCGGGAAGTTGACCATGTCGAAGGAAGTGAGGCTCAAAAGCATGGCGAGAACGATCGGAAGAATGATAAAGACTATGAAGACCAGAACATAGGGAGCAGAAAAGAGATAGGCGGCCTTGTCGTCTTTCTTGAAAGCCTTTTTCTTTATTTTAAAAAAATCCCTGACTTTTCCAATCGTCCTATTCATCTAACCACTCCTTTACCGTTTCCGCATCCGCCAGATAATACGGGCGGATGATGTTATCCTTTTTGTCCAGGTAGCCGAACTCCTTCATTTTCCGTTTGATTTCCTTGTTCATCACGAGCAGGGCGTCGTTCACCGTGCTTCGAAGATTGGCGTTGTCGAAGATGACGCGGTTGATGGTGTTGCTGATTTCCCTTTCGACCATGTAGCTTCCCGGTATCTTCGGAACTTCCTTCAAATGTTGCCATTGTTCAAGGATGGTTTTCTTATGGTTTTCGTCCCAATTCAATTTTCTGAACGCTTCGATGTTGGCCGTGTTCCATAAATAACGGCTCCCCAATGTGGAGACAAGGTAATTTGCGTATAATTCCTGCGTGTCCGTTGAAAGCCACCATTTCAGAAACTTCCAGGCTTCGGCTTTTTTTTCGCTCTTCTGGAAAATGATTGCCGCCTGCTGCGCTCCCGGCATATAGCGGTTAACGTATCTTTCTTCTTCGCCTGTTTCCGGATCGGTCCTGATGATCTCCAATCCCGGAACCAGAGCGATGTCCCAAAGCCCCTTGATTTCCGCGGCCGTGTTAAGCAATTCCAGATATGTTTTGAAATCGGCGATTCCAATCGGAAGTTTGCCAATGCGGAAATCATTGAAGAAACTCGTCACCTGGTAGGGCAGGCTGTATTCCCGATACAGATCAGCAATAAAGTTCAAAGCTGCAATCGTGTTCTCATTTTCCACCGCCGCTTCAAAAGCGTCGTCGGAATAAATCTTACCCTCGAACTGGAAAATGAACGGAGAGGTCATGTCCCAACTCTTGAAACTGGTTGAAGCGGAGAGAGGAATGTAAAAACTCATTCCGTACCTTTCCAAAATCGGTAACATGTCGATTACGTCGCTCCAGGTATCAGGAACCTCCAGACCAAGTTTCGAGAGGAGGTCCTTCCGGTAAAACAGGACATAGAAGTTTTCGGTTTCCGGGAGACCGTACAGTCCTTTGTCATAGATCATCGGGACCAATTGTTCGGGATGATATTGCCTGAGGACATCCCGGAAATCCGGTTCATCAGTCAAATCGTAGAGCATTCCCCGCATTCCGTATTCGTTTGGAATCCAGGCGGAGACCCCTAGAGCGACATCCGGCTGCTTGCCTGCAGAATTCGCCAGCAATAATTTTCCGTCGTCGCTCATAATCGAAACTTTTACTTTTATCCCTGTGGATTTTGTGAATACGTCGTCGGTGATCCTCTGGATAACGTCGACATATTGCCGGGAACGGTTCACCCAGACTTCCAGTTCATCCGGCTTGGCCTTGTCGGAATAGGACTGATCGAAAAAGGAAAGGAAGAATCTTGAAACGGCAACCCATAGTTTCACCCAAAAGCCGGCTTCGGCCCGCGGAAGTTTTGCATCTTCCGTATGGATGAAGAGAGCATCAATGAGGATGGGCTGCTGGAGAATGGAGTCAAGTTGTGATGATAGGAGCTGTACAGCGCTCGCGGAGCCCCGGGAAAGAAGTCCCAGGCGCCTGGGAAGTTCATCAATGTCTTCGGAAATCTTCCTGATTTTTGCTTGCGCGGCTTTGATTTCCTGGACGATCTCGGCATCGTATTTGGAGCCGTAGAGCGCCCTTAAAACAGAAATCACTTCTTCAAGTTCACTCTGCCAAAGCTCCAACTTTTCAGTGATCCCCGGGAAATGCTCCTCCATGTCCCAGTCGATGTTCTTATCCACATTGTTCCGCGTAAGTTTCGTCACGTCCAGACCCAGTTCCGACATTTCCGAAATCAGTTTCCGGAGCTTTCCGTAGACATTGATGAAGAGCGTGCTGTCGACCGCCAAAGTAATTTCATCACCGGGTTCTAAAAAAACCATGAAGGGTTTGTTCTGAAAACTGTGCAAAGTGACGTTTTCCCAGTTTCCGGAATAGGAAAAAGCCAGGTGCTCGGCCTCCTTGAAGGGGATTTCGCCGTTGATGTACAAGGTCCGGTAGGAAGTCGTGTTCTGTCTGGTAAGTTTCACCTTGAAAGATAGATAATAAAACCCCGCTTCCTCAACATCCGCCTTCCATGTAATTGCCTCACCCGGATTCTGATAGGAATCGGCCCCCATAATGTTCAGTTTTAATTTCGTCATCGAAAAAGGCAGCACTCCGGGATCCCGGCTGGTTCCCCGGTTGATTGACGAAGAATTCTTATACTCCGCATCTTCCGCTTCGATGCGCTTGAAATAGATGTTCTCTTTCTTTTCGTGGAGATTCAGGTATTCCTCATAGGTCGGAATTACGGAGGCAGGTCTTATGATAATTTCGGAAATGCGGAGTTTCCCGGAGGTTTTAGTGATTTTAACTTCATTTTCTCCTCCCCGGAAATAAAACTTCAGTCCTTGGGGATGGAGATTTCCTGCGTCCTTCAGAGGCGCCGTTTTCCACTCCTCATGGAGGATCTGCAGAACGCTCACGTCATTTCCGTAGCGGTCGGTTCCGACTTCTTCGTTCGCTTCCTTCCAGAAAGTGTCCAAAATCGCCTGCGAAGCTTCCTGAAACGGCACTTCGCCGTTGATTTCGATTTCCAGAGCAAGAGGATTCGGAGAATCGTTCAGCGATTGGTAACGGAAATATATTAAGAAAAGCCCTGCTTTTTCAATGCCAACTTCCAATTTGATAGTGCTTGGATTAATCCATTCATAATAATCCAAAACTACTTCTTCTCCCGGATCAAGGAGGAAATCCTCTGCTTTCAGGATATGTTCTTCCTCCCCTTCCGCCCCTTTATGGTGCGCTAAGTATTCCGCATAACTTCCCTCCGTGACCACGGGATCGAGGTCCATGAAACTGGGCTCCGCCGGAGCTGTTCTTGCGTTCAAAGCAAAAAGGACCGCAAGCAAGGCCACGACTGATGCGGTGATGATCAACCTGCGCAAACTTTTTCGGCTCAAACCCATACTTCCTCCTTTTGGATATGGGAGAACCCGCAAGGATTCTCCCATATTTATGCAATCAGCGTTTCTTTATCGCATTATCGAAGGCTGCTTTGGCCTCCTGATAAATTTCGTTGATCCTTTCGTTCAAGTCTTTTTTCACATCCGCAAGCTGGACTTCGCCAAGACGAAGCTGGTCAATGATCTTGCCCATCATCCTGTCCGCATCATATGTCCCCTGATAACGGGCGTTGATGTATCCCGGCAGATACTTGGTCGGCTCCACAATGAATTCGCCTCTTTCAATGATGGCCCTAAGGCCCGTGAAAGAAGGATAGAGCTCGAAGTAACTGTCAAGCATTTCCTCGTCGTTTTGGAGCGGAGCGAAATTCACCTGAGCGATGCCCGGGACGGTTTTGCTTAACTCGATGCGTTTCAGATAACCTTCCTTCCCAAATCCCATCCACTTGGCAAGGAGATATGCTTCCTCGGGATGCTTGGTGTTGACGGCGATTGTAAAAAAGTCGGAAACCGTGGGAACGCGCTTGTTCCCGTTGACGGACGGCGTGCCAATGAAATCAAGGTCCCAGGTATAGATGCCTTCATTGATGTTCTTTTGCATGAAGCCGAAACTCCAGGAATAATCATACTTCGCCAGGACATTTCCGTTCGCGAATTGATCACCCTCGGGGAAGATTACGCTCAAATCAATTGTGGAACCTTCTTGCGCAGCCGCATAAGTGAGGGCATCATAGACGAAAGTCGTGTCGGTCTGCAACCTCCGATATTCCGCCATGGTCTGGGCGAATTCCTCCGAATCCAGGTGGAAGCCTTCCTCATCCAATGTGAACCAACCGAAATCTGGATTGAGCTGCGCGGGGTACCAATGGATGAAATGCTCGATGCCGTCGATTCCGACGACGCCGTCGTTGGTCGTGCTGGTGTGGTTCGCCGCGGCTTTCGTGAGATTGATGAATTCCTGGTAGGTGCTCTCCACCGTCGGCGCCTCCTGCCCCTGTTCGTCATACAAAGTCTTGTTGATGATGTAGCCTGCATAGAACACCGCGCAGGGCAAGGCCATGACTTTCCCGTCGTAGGTCGCGGCATTTCTGATGTCTTCGCTGATGTTCAGATATTCCGGGTCCTTGTTCGCTATCTCTGTGATGTTGTAAGCCCAGTTCTGAATCACATAGTAGGGAATGTCATCAGCCGCGAAAACATCGGGAAGTTTCTGGACCGAGGCCTTGGCGGACAAAAACTCCGCCCAACCGACATCTGTGTCTGTTCCCGGCACTTTCGGCCTTTCAATTATCTCTACTTTAATGTTATACTTTTCCTCGAACGCTTTAAGCATCAGTCTTTCCATATTTGGTTCTTCCGAATTTGGAGACCCCAAATTCCAGTTCGCATAGGTGAGGACAATCTGACCTGATTCTTTGCCGTCGCAGCCGGCAATGACCAGCCCGAGAACAGAAATGAGCAAAAGCAGGAAAACTTTTCTCATATAACCTCCTTTTAAAATGTTTCCCTTCGGATGATCCTGTAAGCAGGGTCATATTTTCGGATGTTTTCCGGCCGTCCTTCAATCGCGTCGATAATCGACTCCGCGAGATTGCGCGACCATTCCGCCCTGTTGACGTCAATGGTGCTCAGTTTTGGAGTAATGTAGCGGCCCAGGTCGATGTTGTCGAAGCCGATGATTTTCATCCGCTCCGGGATTCGTATTCCTTTTTCATTGCAATAATTGATGACCCCGATCGCCATTTCGTCGTTTGCGCAATACAGCACATCGGGAAGCTCCCCTCCGCTTTCCACATGTTCCTTGAAGGAACGATAGCCTTCCTTTTCCAAAAACTCCCCGTGCAAAAGGAAGAGAGGCATCAGTCCCTGCTCATACAATGCTTTCATGAAGCCGTTGTAGCGCTTGATGTTGTCGGGGGAATCCTCCGTTCCGTGCATGTAGCCGAACTTGCGGTTGCCTTCCTGAATCGCGAGTTTGATCACCTCATAGGATGGCGTGAACCCGTCGATCCTCTTAACGATGATCTTCGAATCCTTCCCGTAGACCTTCCTTTGGTCGATGATCGGAAAACCGTTTTTGGAAATCCGCGCGAGCAGTTCCGGAGAGACGGTCGTGTCCAGAACGATCACTCCGTCCACATTCTTTTCGGAAAGAAAACTTTCCGCAAGCTCCCCGCTGGATACGATCATCCTGTAGTCGCGCTTTTTCAGAGTCGTATGGATTTCTTCAAGAATTTCCTGATAAATCGGACCGGAAAAATTGTGTACAAGTACCAGGACATTGTCCGTTTTCGCTTTTTTTAAACTGCGGGCGATTCCGCTCGCCAGATAATTCAATTCTTCCGCGGCCTCGCGGACTTTTTTTGCGGTTTCTTCCTTGATTCGCGGATCATTGTTCATCACATAGGAAACAGTCGCAATCGAAACGCCGGCCCGTTTTGCAACATCTTTTATCGTCGCCATAAATCTACCTTTTTCTATAACCAAGTTTTTTTATTGCCTTTTGAATCAATTCATGATTCGTATAATTATCCCAGGTCGTGCGCCGGTAGAAATTGTCAATCATCAATAAAGTGATGCCCTTATCGATGCTCAGATAATCCGTGCCGATCCACAAGCCGTTTTCCAGATTTACGCTGTCGTAAAATCCGTAGGGACCTTGCAATCCCGGATAGGCTAGCAATACCTTCTCCACCGTTTCTTTTACAATCTTCGGAGCAAAAGGCAGAGAAGCCAAAATCCCGTATATCGCGACCGTACCGTCGAGCCTCTCAACTCCGACGGTGTTGTGCGGCATGCCGTAACCCCGGTACCCTTTTGGCCCGTCACAGGCGGAAAGCCCCCAAAATCCTTTTCGGAAAGTTTCAAAACTTTCATTTTCCCGGCACTACTTGTAATTCGCAAGAACGGCCTGTTCGGAATTCTTAAACCAATCTAATCCGTTCATGTCCAGGAATCCAGCGAAATCGAACCAGGCATGGGAATAGAGATAAACAAAAAGGCTTCCCAGTGGCGTGTAGATGAATTGATGTTCCTTGTATCCGCCGCCAGTCCGCTCAAAACCGAAATACAAATCCTTTGCCAGTTCAGGTACCATGTCGCTTCCGGCTGCCAGAAAATACAGTGTCAACTGTTCCGCATACATGTTCCAATGGTGGATCCAACCCGAGGCCTCTTTTTCCAGATAGTCCCCTCCGACGATGTCGTTGTAGGCCATCCGGAAGACTTTCCGGCCTTTGATTTCAGTAATGAAATGTTCCCAATTAATCCGGTTAAAGATCTTCCGGGCATACTCGCTCACCAGTTCATCCTGGAAATAACGGTCCACTGTCAGCATTCCGTTTACGAAAATCATCGTGTCAATCGTGGAGTATTCGGTCTTCTTATACCTTTTCCCGGTCGCGAATTCCAGATAATGGGCGAACATTCCATGATAATGGGGGAAATGGTTGTAAAAGTTGATCAGAGTGTTCCGGGCACGCAAAAGGTTGGTCCGATGATTGTCCCAGCCGTTCGCCGCCCCCACGGCCAGAGCCGACAGCATGAAGCCGCTGCCGGCTATGCTGGCCATCACGGGGTTGCTGCTCCGGTCAAGCGTCAAACCATAACCGGGAGAGCCCTCTTCAAAATTGGTGTTGTCAATCAGGAAACGATAGCAGGAATGCGCTTCTGCATTCAGTATTCGATCTACCATGGTTTAATTTTACGCTTAATTTATTGAAGAATCAATTATTCTGTTTCTTCATAGCTTAAAAGGACGCTGACAATTGTGAAAGAGCCTTGTCCGGCCGCATCCGGTTCCATGAAAATCAGGCAATTTGTGATTTCCTCGGCGGATACGGTGTAAGTGACATCCTTGCCCTCTTCAAAGGTGAAGGATTTTTCCAAAGTG
>Ga0134093_1001315_pt1 | contig 24393 bp, 15 predicted proteins | sample 4_1taG_FD_94452 | JGI IMG/M metagenome (GOLD analysis project Ga0134093, IMG submission 94452) | Switchgrass degrading microbial communities from high solid loading bioreactors in New Hampshire, USA - 4_13_20_68_A1 metaG | ecosystem: Engineered > Bioreactor > Semi-continuous > Anaerobic >...
AATTATTGCAGGGGGAGTTGCGTTATGAATAACGGATCAACAAGAAGTTCAGAAGAAGTCAGCTTGAAAGCAGTAAAAATTACCGATAGTTTCTGGTCTGGATATCAGAAGCTTGTAAAGGAAGTTGTATTGCCATATCAATGGGAGGTTATGAATGATAGGGTACCCGAAGCCGAGCCCAGTCATGTAATAAAAAATCTCAGAATCGCAGCCGGTTTAGAAGATGGAGAATTTTATGGATTTTTCTTTCAAGATACCGATTTGGCCAAATGGTTGGAAGCGGTTGCATATATACTCGAGACTTATCCCGATCCGGAGCTGGAAAAGCTTGCGGATGAGGCAATTGATCTGGTTGAAAAAGCCCAGCAGCCGGATGGATACCTTAATACTTATTTTACGATAAAGAAGAAGGGCAAACGCTGGACCAACTTATATGAATGTCATGAACTGTATACTGCCGGTCATTTTATCGAAGCCGGGGTTGCTTACTATCAGGCTACCGGAAAACGTAAGCTGCTGGATATTGTATGCAGGTTTGCCGATTACATTGATACTGTATTTGGGCCTGAACCGGGTAAACTGCAAGCATATGACGGGCACCAGGAAATAGAGCTTGCGCTTGTCAAATTATATAAAGTTACAGGTGAAAAACGTTATCTGGAGCTAAGTAAGTTCTTCCTGGATGAACGCGGAAAAGAGCCATTTTATTTTGAAATAGAGTGGGAAAAGAGAGGAAAAGTATCAGAATGGAATAATAGCACTGATGAGAAATATTCCCCAGGTCAAAATCGTCAATATAATCAGACTCATTTACCGGTTAGGGAACAGAAAGAGGCTGTTGGTCATGCCGTCCGGCTGCTTTATATGCTTACGGGGATGGCAGATGTAGCAAAGGAATATAATGATAAAAGCCTGTTGCAAGCATGCCGTAATTTATGGGAAAATATTGTTACGAGGCAGATGTATATTACGGGCGGAATTGGCTCCACATCAATAGGGGAGGCATTTACTTTTGATTATGATCTTCCCAATGATACAATATATGCCGAAACCTGTGCGTCCATTGGCCTTATCACATTTGCTCACAGAATGCTTCAAATAGAGAATAAAAGCGTATATGCTGATGTTATTGAAAAGGCGTTATATAACATAATTATTGGTTCCATGGCCAAGGACGGGAAACATTATTTCTATGTAAACCCGCTCGAGGTTTTTCCGGAAGCCAGTGAAAAAAATCCGATAAAACGGCATGTAAAACCAAGAAGACAAAAATGGTACAGTTGCGCATGCTGTCCTCCGAATCTGGCAAGGTTAATCGCTTCGCTGGGACTGTATATATTCACTAAAAATAGTGACACTCTGTTCATACATCAGTACGCAGCATGTGAGGCCGAACTTGAAGTTGCGGGCTCAAAAATAAAAGTTGTTCAGGAATCTGCTTATCCCTGGAATGGTGAAATTAAAATTGGAATCGTATCAGATGTTCAAAAGGAATTCAATATTGCTTTAAGAATACCCGGCTGGTGCAGAAAATACAGTGTTGATTTAAATGGTAATAAACTGGAAGCAGATAATTTATTGAAAGAAGGGTATTTATACATTCGAAATGTATGGAGTGGGAATGATCAGATACACTTAGTGCTGGATATGCCGGTAGAAATGATGGAAGCCAATCCGCTGGTGCGCGCAAATGCAGGAAAGGTCGCTCTGCAAAGAGGCCCGGTTGTGTATTGTATTGAGGAAGAAGATAACGGCGATAACCTTTCGGCTCTTTCCATATTGACAGAACCTGAAGTCGATTATGATCCGGAACTGTTTGGAGGCGTACATGTAATAAAGATCAAAGGTTATCGGAGATTGAACGATGGATGGGAAAATAAGCTGTATAAACCGGCTGGAAGCAAATATAAACCTGTTAATATAAAAGCAATCCCATATTATTTATGGGGAAACCGGACACCCGGAGAAATGATGGTCTGGATAAGAAGAGCAGGTAATGAAATTGATTGATAATACCCTGCATTTATCCGTTATAAAAGCATAAGTATCACCATACTGACTGCATGTTTTGTGTTCATTAAGCGCAAAAATGATATTTAAAAAGGGAGCCTGAAAGGGCTCTTTTTTAATTACTAAAATTTATTGCATTGTTTTAAATTCATTGGAAGCATGGAATAAAACAAATACCGGTCAATGCCGATATAAATAATGTAGTGTACCCTTCTCCATGCGTTTTGAATTCCGCATTATATGCCGAAAACGCATGGAACCGGCGTATGTGTATTAAATAAATCGAAGTCTTATTTTTACTGCAAGGAGCTGTAATTTGGTTATGAATTATAAATTCCTTAAATTACCGGCAGTGATTCTGACAGTATTTTTACTGATGGGAATGGTATTCCCGCAGATGCAGCCAAGTTTTGCGAACAACATATTCAATCCTTCCGTTTCATACAATTCCGCGACGGGAAAATGGGATATAAAGTGGATTCCGATAGATGGAACCGCAACCTTTTCATTGACATGGCACGGGCCTGCGGGAGCTATGCCCGCATATACCGACGAAACTCTTGTGTTTGACGGAAAATACAACGTAGTAAGCCTTACGTTTCTGCCGGACCATATATATGATTTAACTTTCAGTTTCAAGGATTCGGACGGAAATCCGGTCCAGTTTGTTAACAAATACGGAGAAATTGTGGACAAAGAAACGCTGTTCTTCCTGTCAAAGATCACGTTCCAGGGTACGTCGTTCAATGACGCTGCCGTTCTCGGAGGACTCGAGGACGCCGATCCCGATCTTATACAAAGCGGCGGCCAGACAGTGAGAATTATAAGCGGAAACGACCCTAAAATCACACTCAGGTGGAAAGTGCCGACGATTTGGGAGCCGTCGGTCAACGCCGTCCTTTACATTACCGATGAAAATGTTAACCTTGACAGGCTTGAGAGCGGCGGCACATCGCATGTCGATCTTGACTATGCGTATTTTCATATAAGGATGTATGAGGTTACAAATATAATAACCGAAAGAATATTTACAACAACGGTCCAGGAAGGAACAGGCGAGATAATAGTAAGCCAGTCGGGCGATCCCGTGCAGGGCTTCGGAACCGGCGGAAGCGTTACCGCTTCCGACGGGTTTGTTTATTTTACGCTCGACCAGTCCGACGGAATACTGCCCGGAACGGAATATGAGAACGTTAATATTAAACTGACATTCCGGTCTGGCCTTTCCGAAGCACCGTTCACGAGGCTCAACTCCGCCTCAGGCAATTTTCCCATTGAGAACAAGGACAATATTTTCCAGTCTACAGGCGGTCAGATTACGTCAATTTTCACACCGCTGTGGTTCGAAGCGTCTAAGGTTGACGTCGACAAGCTTGAGCTTAAGGTATACAAGATAAAAAGCCGGAACTATACCGAACTGTATTATGAAGTACAGGACGCCGGTTCAATTGTGGAACTTTTGGAGAATCCCAGCCAATCAAGCAGCGGCATAAAGCTGCCCGACGCGAGCATACCGGATACAACGGGCTGGGGAAGCGTTATTGTTGATATTCCAATCGACCGGAACGGCGAGCATCCCCAAAGGTTTTACAGGTTTGTCGTAACGGACGGGGATTCGCTTACCCCGTTAGGGTCTCTTGCGATAAATTTGCAGCTTCTCGGGAACGATACGGGAAAACCCCCCGTTCCGAGGGAAATAGAAGCGGAACCGCTTTACAGCGGAAAGCAGGAAGTTTTTTATAAAAACCCGCAGGTGCCTGTTCCGGTAAAAATTCCGCTGTCCGATATAAGAATTTCATTTGAAAAACCGCTGGTCTGGATGACGCGGCCGTGGAACGAAATAATAGCAAGCCCGGATGATGATAATGATTTCACATTCCACCTGCTTTTAAACACATACCTGTCTGATGACATTAAAGCGGTTGAAACAAGAGAAGTAGGCGATGAAGGGGTTACGGTATATGTGCCCGTGAAAGAGAAGAGGGTGCTCGCTGTCGGGAAACACCAGCTTAATGAGGACCCGAATGACAGCACGCGCGTCTATTTCGAGATTGACGGTTCGAAGCTGTTTTATGATTATGTGAGGGATGTTCCGCTGGACTATGAAAACGACGTTGATTACGATATAAACGGCAACGGCGATTATCCTGATTTCCTTCTGCCGAATACCAAATATTACATCAGGATGTTTTCGACAAGGCTCAGGAACCATGATGATGTTAACTGGGCGTTAAGAGATCAGCTTGATTTTGAAAGCGATATTTCATACATATCTCCGATAACCAGTTTTACGACATACCCTACAAGGGAAAAGCCGGTGCCCCTTCCGAACCTTTCACTTGATATCGACTTTGAGCCCGATCCCGATCCTGTGACGGGTAAGCCCGTAATGAACGGGATTATAGTGGAATTCCCGAAGATATTGAATGACAACGACTGGCTCAATTATACGAATGTTACGCAAGGCAGGCGCATTGCGTACGAGCTTTATATAAGCGACAGCCCCGACGAGAGCAGTTTCATCCTGCTCGATTCTCCGTTTCTCGCACCGCTGGAAACGCATTATCCGGACGATAACCCGGACGCCCCGATGTCTGCGCTCGTAACGGTCTTTCCGGCAGGCAGCGGCGAGGAGTTAAAGCCAAATACGACTTATTATTTCATGGCACGCGCGAAACTGTATGTCAACGGGGAAACCGAGCCTTTTATCACAAGCGATCTAACGCCGATAAAATCGATTACAACCCCGAAAACCGATTCGGGGGACCTTGATGATCTGGACAGGGAGCCGAGGACGCCTGTTGAATTCTCGATAGCAAGAGACAGTGAAGGCGAACTCGAGCTGACCGATTCGAAAGTTACGTTTAACTGGCTGCATGCCGAGAAGGACGTAACGTATGAGATGGTTGTCACAAGGAAAAAACTCGCGCCGAACGCATCGTCTGATGATTACAAAAATGATCCGTACAATGTGGGCGACGCGTCAACAACGGGATTTCTGCAGGCATACAGGGATTACATTAACGCCGGAGATTTGGAACTGCATATTAAACTTGACGATTCACAGCTTAAAAGCATTGGTCTTGAATATGACCCTGAAACCCGTATTGCAAGGTTCCCGATAAGCCTGCCGTTTTTAAGGCCGAACCACCTTTATTATTTCAGTTTAAGGGCTGTCCGCGGCAGGGGGACCGAAGATGCCCGGTACAGCAAATGGGTAAGCATCCCCGTAACGACAAAGATGGTCGCTCCTCCCGATTTCTTTGAAGTCGTAACCGACGTGCAGCTTGGGTTTAATATCAGGCTTTACGGAGATATACCGCCCGAAGATGTCGGTATAATGCTTAAGAAGGGATACCAGTCAAGAGCGGCGTATGTTGAGCTGTCAAAGGCGAAATATACCGTCGTCAGGGATGGAAACACGTATTATATAAGGATTTTCGATCTCGATCCCGATACATGGTACGACATAAGGCCGTTTTATAAAAAAGCAGACAAAACATACTGGTATGACAGCGACAGCAAGAGCTGGAGCGAGTCGGAAGGCGATCCTGTCACGATGAAGACAAGGAACACATTGAATGAAATTGAAGTACGTTTTGCCGGAGAAAAACGCTATAAGTATTTCCTCGAACTGAGGACGGACGATGATGAGGGTTATATAACCCTTGAATATAACGCAACAGGCGAAACGGACTATGGTTATACCCTCGATGACGGCACGCGCATCGAGTTCTATCTCGAAAAGACAAACGCTTACCTCGAGGAAGGCTTAGAGGATAAATACCTGTATTACGCGAAAATCAGCAGCGCGCGCCGCAGGAGAAGCGACGGAACCTACACAAGGCAGCCGCTTTTCAGCAACACGCGCTATTATATAAAGGTTTGGGCGCATTATATTGAAGACTCGAAGCATATAGGCCCTGTCACGATACGGACCGACTTCAGCCAGAGCGACTACGACAAGGATCATATGAAGGACGAATTACGCGACATGTTCGAGACAAAGGCCGACAGCCTCATGCGCAAGCTTTATTTTACCGTTGACGAGAAAAATAAGGCGGTCAACCGCGTTATGCTTAAGGCTTCGAGGGTATCAAACCTGATGCAGGTATCGGGGTATACCGGTGTTACGGTGGACATATCGAAGGAAAACCCCGAAGCGGCTATTGATGTCATATTAATTCCGTATGATATTCTGAAAACTGTACAGGATTACAACAGCCGCCTGACAATTAAGCTGGCGGGCTGCGACATAACCTTAACGCGCGACTCATTCGACCTTGACGCGCTGAAAAAGCTGTCCGACGCAGTCGGCGTAAAAGAGACTATGCTTGAAATTACGTCTGAACGCAAAGCATCCGGAACGGCGCCGGTACCGTTCGGTTATTCGTACGCGTCAAAGGTGTATGATATAAAGTTCGTTTCTGTTGGTATGAAACGTACATATGCGGAAATCAACGAGATTATATATGACATACTGAAAGAACCAGAGGCAAAAGGCCCGTTCAAGTACGGCATCCTTGACAGGGAGCTTGTCAGGCTGCTGGAAAAGGAAACGAACCTTAACTATATGAGCCATGTTGAGCTTGACAATATGATTTCCAAAATTATTGACATCGTTGAAGAGGAGCTGTCAATGTATATCAAAGATATTCTTGAAGGCGGGAGAGGCTTTTCCGCTTCAAGGATAAGTTATAAGGATGTACCCGGGTTGCCGGGCGGCATTAAGCTTAAAATGGTTCACAGCGGCGCGGGCGCAATGACCGGGCCTTACATGCTCACGCGTGAGCAGCCTGAATGGCGCGAACCGGAAGGAATAAAGGCATGGATATTCCCGTATGTCGTATTTACCGCATACAAGCCCGGACAATATGCCGTATTTAATCTGCCGGCAGTGAACATACAGACTCCGGACGGATCGGTTGATCCTGATTTCCGGCTTCTGTCGCAGAAATATGACCTGAGGAAAGCGTTCGGTACGACGTATTTATATCCCGGAGATTATGTTTCCGCGGAAAGCGCCGTTCTGCTTTTCGAGATCATAACGGAAACGGGCAGTGAGGTCGAGGGCCTGTCGATACCGGCTAAAATAAATTACTATAAGCTTAATGAAATATTCTCCGCTGCTTCGATAAGGCAGAATATAAACCGCGGGCAGGCGGTCTGCCTTGTTGTCGAGATATATTGTTATAAAACGGGAATACCTTCGGCGATGTTAAGACCGTCAAAAAGGCTGTATATAAGCAATTCCGATTCGATGCCCGATTATTTGTACAACCGGCTCGTTGTTGCGCTTGATCTGGGCATTGAAACTCTCGAACCTGGCAATGTTTATACTGCGGAAAAGACGGCAACCGCAGGGGAGCTTATCGAAAAAGTGATATCTGTGCTCGATTTGCTTGGTGAATGGTGATTGGAGGGAACCCGGCATGAGAACAAAAAGCATCATATTGCGCTTAATCGTATGGATTATTATATTGGGAATGCTGGCTGCTTTCGTTGTGGATTTGGCCCTTGCGCAGGTGATCCCTTCAACGCCGCCGCAGAATTTAAGGGTATCCGATATAGGATATGAGAATGAAGCCGGCCAGAACTGGTTTGCGGCTTTTTCGTGGAATTTGCCCACGTACCCTCCCGAAGCGACGCAGGATAAGTCACAGACATTTTATTTCAACCGCATCGAAAGGGGTACCGGAAAAATTATAAATGATGTGGCGCAAATAACATTAGGCAGCACGGCCACCTCTTTTTCAACATCGGGATACGGAATTGAGCTCGAACACGGAACAATTTACGAATTATACGGAACTTCGTCTTACACATACGGTGATTTAGGGCAGTATACGTTTACGTCAGGGAAATCAAACCGTGTTAAATTCATTACGCATCTTGAGTTCGGCGCGGAATTGATTTCAGGAACAAATGAGATAAAAATCGTTTGGGACGACGTATGGGATACGGACGGGCGTATTGACTACCGCATCCTCATTTCGGATACGTCGGGATTCACGCAGCCCCCGGCAATTCCGGATATCATAGGCTCGCAGATTGGTACCGAACAGAGCAGGGTGACCGTCTCGGGCGGGCGCCTTGAATACGTATATACGAATGCGCTTCCGGGCAGGGAATACTCAATCAAGGTTATCCCGCTCGTTAATTCGGATGTTGCCTCTATACCGGCAGAAGAGCTTCCGGTTGTTCGAGTAAAAACAGAAATCCTTTTAAAAGCAAAGAAAATGGGAGAAACTGCCGATGGCGTAAGGTGGATGCTTTTCTGGGATCCCATCATTAAAGGTTCTATAGGCAGCACAACGTTCACAAGAGTTGAATACAAGCTGTACCGGCATGACACGGCGGGGAATGCCACATTTTTCGCTTTGGTTGTCGACCGGGACAGATTTGAAATGATCATGAAACCCGAAGATGTCGAAAAATACACGTATTCAATTGAAGCTGTCGCTTACAGGCCGGACGGCTCTTCGGTCCCTTTCTATTCGTCGACTAAAGTGTCGCTCGTGGAACAGATACCGGAGTATCCGACTGCGCCGGAATTTGTTAAAAGTTTCCCGACAGCAGATCCCGCACCGCTTGTGTTTGACGACCTGCTGACGTCAAACAGCGCAACGCTTCTTTGGAAAGTGCCTGTTTCCGGCGACGGGAAAGTTGACACCGAGGTTTATTACGATCTTTATCTCGTTGATAAAATTGAAGAGATGAGCACACTTCCGATAACGAAAAGGATCGGCACAAACATAACCATGACGCGCGCGAATGAGGTCAGGGAACTGGAAACGGGAAGGCTTATCGGCTACCGTTATACAATAAACGGCCTCAATTCGAACTCGACATATTACGCGGTTCTTATAGCGAAAAAGAACTTTATAATCGAAAGCGAAGACGGTTTTATGGTGTCGCGCCCGTATGCGTCCGACCCGGCGATAAAGGTAATAATAACGCGCCCCGACGCCGAGATGGACAAACCCATCGCGCCGCCTTCTCCGCCGTTCAGGCTCAAACCGGGCGACGATTCGATCCGCGGAAACGAAATAATACTGCAGCTTGAAAAATCATGGCTCGAAATGTATCATTCGGGTTTAAAGAAATGGCTGTATGTCGTCGGCAGGGACGATCCCGAAAGAGGCAGGGAAGAGAGCTATTATAACGAAAACAATTCGTTTGATTATGATGATTATGTTCAAAATCAAAACCTTCCGGACGGAGACGCAAACAAGAAACCCGCGAGAACTGTGGATTATCCGGCCGGCTGGCAGGTAAAAATACACTGCGTTGAGTATGATGATGCCCTTCAGATAGTTAAGTCGATAACCGGAAGGGATTTTGTCTCATACAGCGATCTGAGCCGTAATTATATTTTATCCTTACAAAAGCAGATTGAACCGGTACCCGTTCCGGATTTGAAACCTGATGAACGGCAGGTTTTCCTGCTTCCCGTACGCAACCTTGATCCTAATACGACATACCTGATTTGGGTAACCGTATCAAACAGCACGGGGACTCTTGAGTCCGATCCTTCCGATCCGCTGCTTATTACCACACTGCCCGATTTCCCGCCCGTTGTTGAAACGCCTGTCGTGCCGACGGATCTGAAAGGCATCGCGGCCGATACTTACGTTGATCTGTTCTGGAGTTACCTTCCCGGATACAGCTATAACATAAGCTACGCGGCCGAAGATGACAGGACGAAGGCTATCGGGACAGTAACGGTTTCCTACGAGCAGCTGCGTTACGAGCCTTCATACAGGATCGCGGCTTTAAATGCGAATACCGTCTATTATTTCTGGATCCAGGCCCTTGCCCCGTCCGAACAGGGCGGGTTTACCGCGTCCGACTGGAGCAACTCGATCGCAGTGAAAACCGAGCCGTACAACCCTCCGCCTAAACCGAGGGGTTTTGGAATAAAGGGTACACCTGACGCGATAACCGAGACAAGTATCTTTTACGAATGGATTCCCGACGAATCGGTTACGTTCATCCTTGAAATTTCAGAAAACGCCGATTTTTCGGATTCCGTCGAATACAGTGTGAACGGGTCGGAATACCAGGCTACGGGTCTGAAATCGAACTACCGGTATTTTGCGAGGCTTTATTCATACAGCGCCACTACGGGTTTACGCTCCGAACCGAGTCATGTCGTGATGGTCGTGACAAGAAAGGGACGCGGCGAATACGATGCCGATGTCCCGCTTGATGATATCCCCGTAGGGGACATGCTCGTAATTGACGCGATAGCAATTGACGGCGTTTGGAACGCAAAAGCCGTTGATGTCAACGCGCACAGGCTGTCCGAGAAAATCAGGCAGTCGGTCGCCGGTACATTTTCGGTGGATTTGACCGTTCCGCCGCCCGGAACGAAAACGATAAGGCTTGAACTCGGCGGCGAGGTATTGGAAACACTCGCGGGGACAAACCGTACGCTTATTGTCAGAACGCCCGGATTTGATATATATGTTTTCCCCGGATGCTTCCTGCAGGATACATATTTCAGGCTGAAACAAAGCCTCCGCGGCATATCGTTAAGGATTGACGTGCGTCCGAACCCGGGCGATATAAAGCCTGAGAACAGCATGCGGCTGATGGCTCCGATAACCGAAATGAAGGTGTACGCGGGGCGTGGCGAAAGCTTCTTCATGCTTGAGGATTTCATAAAACCCGTAAAAGTCATTCTGCCGATAGAAAATGCCGCCGAAGCGGACAAAATAAAAGCAAGGCATTATGATACGGTACGGTTGAAATGGGATGACGTTGATTACAGATGGATTGCTCAGGAGCGGAAATTTGCCGTCTATCCGAAAAAAAGCGGCGCTGTCGCGGCTGCAGCACTGAAGCCTGCGAATATTGCCGCGGGAAGCGGGATAGAGCAGACTCTTAAAAATATTTTTTCAATATACCGGATGCCTTCCGTCAATCCGGACAATCCTGCGCTCGAAAAGGAACTCACCGTGACCGAAGGCATAAAGCATTTAATGGATATTATACCGTATGAATACCGGGACGGCGATGTAACGGAAAAGGCATTGAGAGCCGGCCTGCTGCTGCCGGGGAACGCGAACGGAAACGCTCCGTTAACCAAAGAAGAAGCCGTTTATGCTGCGGTTGCGGTATTACGGAAAAAAACAGGTCAGAATATACCGGATTCAACGTCGATATTGGCTCAAATTCCGAATGCGTCCGAAATCCGGCCGCAGTACAGGGCAGCAGTTGCTTTCGCGTTAAGCAGCGGGATTGTTGCCGAAAACGGCGGCATATTTTTGCCAAAAGCTCCGATAACACGTTCCGAATTACTGATCATTATTGAAAATATTCTTATCATGGCAGGTGAAATATGATAAAATCAGAGATAGGGATTTGATCGGATTGGAAATTCCGTTTGTTTTTCCAAAAAGGTAAATATGGTTTAATTTGCTAAAAAGATGTCAATTATTTATAAGGAAGAAGCGGCAAAAACCGCCTTAATAAAGCGATTTGAAATTGAACATAATACTATTGGAGAAACTCAGAAAAAAGTCCGATTGGAAAAACAGTTTACATAAGACAAAAAAGGGAGCGAAAATATGAGCGTATTTATTATTGACGGCGGGGTTCCGCTTAAAGGAACAGTCAGGATCAGCGGTGCAAAAAATGCCATTCTTCCTTCGCTGGCTGCTTGTTTGTTGACGGAGGAAAAAACCATATTGAAAGATGTTCCGGATCTTGAAGATGTACATAAAATGTGTAATCTTCTTAATTCATTGGGAGCCGGAACCACCTTCAACAAAAAAGACAAGGAAATTATCGTGGACGCGTCGTCAGTCAATAAATATACGGCTCCCTACGAGCTTGTCAACCAGATGAGGGCTTCATTTCTTGTTATGGGTCCGCTCCTGGCGAGAAAAGGAAGGGCAAAGGTTTCACTTCCCGGAGGATGCGCAATTGGGAGCAGGCCCGTTGATCTCCATCTCAAAGGTCTGTCCGCACTTGGTGCGAATATAAATACGGGTCACGGCTATGTCGAAGCGAGCGTTAAAGGGAGACTCACGGGTGCGAGGATATATCTTGACTTTCCGAGCGTCGGCGCGACTGAGAACATATTGATGGCTTCGGTTTTGGCCAAAGGCCGGACAATAATCGAAAACGCGGCAACCGAGCCTGAAGTTGTCAATCTTGCGACACTGCTTGTATCAATGGGCGCGAATATAACAGGAGCGGGAACAGATACGATACGTGTTATCGGCACCGATCGGCTGCACGGAACCGAGCACGCGGTAATACCCGACCGCATTGAAGCCGGTACGTTCATGCTGGCTGCAGCAATTACGGGCGGCAGTATTACGCTTGAAAACGTTATGACCGAACATATAAAACCTATAAGCGCGAAGCTCAGGGAAGCCGGCGTTGAAATTTCGGAAGAACTGGGCGTTGTTCATGTGAGATCGACATCAAACCCGAAAGCGGTCGACATCAAAACGCACCCGTATCCGGGATTCCCTACGGATATGCAGGCACAAATGACTTCTTTCCTAAGTCGTGCCGAAGGAACAAGCATGATAGTTGAAACGATATTTGAAAACAGGTTTATGCATATAAGCGAGCTTAAACGCATGGGCGCAAGGATTAAGATTGACGGGCGGACAGCCATTATTGAAGGCCGCGTGCCGCTAATGGGAGCCCAGGTAAAGGCCACCGATTTGAGAGCCGGCGCGGCATTGATTCTTGCGGGGCTATGCGCCGAAGGCAGGACAGAAATAAGCGATATACGCCATATTGACAGGGGCTATGAAAGAATGGAGGAAAAGCTGAGGGCGCTTGGTGCAAGAATAAGAAGGGAATAGCTGTCAGTCGTTAAGCTCATCGAGCGTAAGCCTGAAACTCGGAATAAAATGTTCGATGAAATAATCGGCTTCGGGCATATTCATGTTTTTGATTTTTTTCGCTGTCGCTTCTGCGGCTTTTTTAAATTCGGTGTTTCCTGCCTTTTCCTCTTCAAGGCATTTGATATACGCGCATATGCGGTCGGCGGCTTTTACAATTCTGCCCTCATCCGATGACTCGTCGTAAAAAAGAATGCCGCGGTAAATATCCCTTAACTCTTCGGGGAGCATTGTCAGAAGCTTCTCTTTCGAAATATCTTCCATATCTTTATATGCTTTTTGCATAAGCGGGTTGAAATACTTTATCGGCGTCGGCATGTCACCGGTAAGCGCCTCGTTTGAGTCATGATAAAGCGCAAGAACGGCAATGCGTTCCGGATTGACGCTTCCGCCGAAATACACGTTTTTTATCACAGCGAGCGCATGGGCTATTACCGCCACCTGGTGGCTGTGTTCCTGTATGTTCTCTATATTCGTGTTGCGCATTAAGCTCCAGCGCATGATGTATTTCATGCGTGAAAGAAACGCAAAGAACTGGTGTGATTTATCCATTTTTGTTCTCCCGGAATAAAACTGGTTTTATTTTATCATAACGCATTTATACAGTTCAAGAATACACTGTCTCACTATTTGAGCTAATGTGCAGTAACGGGAACAAGAGCTTCATTTGCAGGAGGCAGTAACTAATACTGTTTTATTTGTACACAAAATGAATAGACGGTCCGGCGCAATTCCTGTTTGCCGAACCGTCTAACCTGCTGTGAGCGTATGCTCTCCGCAGGATTTCGAAAGGCAGTGCATAAATCTACAGTCCTCCTATGTTGTATCGAAGATGCCCATTAGTGAGAGAGAATACTAGCGCAATGGAATCAATCCCTTCGCTGTAGTTAGATAAAGTTTTGGATCATCTCCTTTACAAGATTTTAGTAAACTGATGCTTTCGGTGGAACCAACCCCTTTTCAATATATTTTGGAAAATAAATATATCTGATAGGAGTATCCCCTTTACAGTAATATAATATTCATTTTCTCTGCAATATATATTTACCACCTCGCATGTCCGCAAAACAATTTTAGTTACTCTTTTGAGCCTAATGGTGGTATAATAAGAAAAAATCAGATGTTTCAAAAGTTCTGTGTTTAATATTGTTTTTTCCGGAGAGTGATCATTTTGTTGAAAAAACTGCTGCTTGAGGCGACAACGATTTGCATATACCGTAACCTTCTTGAGGATGAAGCGGTTAAAAGTTTTATAAATCTTATCAGGATGCTTGAAACACCTGACTGCTCGATAGAGCAGATACTTAACTCGTACTGTTCCGTATATCATATACTTCTGAAAAATAACATCCCGAGCTTTTATGAGTATGTTAAAAATGCCGTTCTGCGCGATGAGAACAGCTTTTCGCTCGCCTGCGAAAAAGGGGTGGTTGAAGGCAACGAGATGGTTAAAGAACAGGCGAGAAGGGATCTTGCCGTTATCGGAAGCTTGGCTTTGGTTAAATGTGACGACATAAAGGAATGCATGAAAAAGAAGTTTTCCGAAAAGCGGGAAGCCGTTGATGTTATACAAAGCCTTCCCGACTGGAACGCATTTCAGGCAAACGAAGAAGAGCGCCTGTCTTTCGAGCGCCGTTTTGAAAGCCTTATGTCGTGGTACCGCAAAAATGGGGCGGGTGTTTTTTCACAGCATTCATTTTTCACATGGGACGGGCATAAACAGGAACTTGTTCCTGTTAAAAACCCCGATCCGATTACGCTGGACAGGCTGTATCTTTTAGACAGCCAGAAAGAAACGGCAGTCAGGAATACCGAAATATTCCTCAGCGGTATCGAAGCAAACAATATACTGTTCTACGGAGACAGGGGCACAGGAAAATCGTCAATGGTAAAAGCGATAGCGAATAAATACTACGACAGGGGATTAAGGCTTATTGAAGTTCCGAAGGAGTATCTCGACCAGATTCCAATTATTACATCGCGGCTTTCGGGCAGAGGGCTTAAGTTTATCCTGTTTATTGACGATCTTGCCTTTGAAAACAACGAAGAGAAATACACTGCGCTGAAGGCCATACTCGAAGGCGGGATTGAACATAAGCCTTCAAACATACTTTTATACGCGACTTCAAACAGGCGTCACCTGGTAAAAGAGAAGTTTTCAGACAGGGAAGGGTTAGTTTCCGATAACCCGGAAGAAGAGATACGGGCGAGGGACAGCATACAGGAAAAACTTTCGCTTGCCGATCGGTTCGGAATAACGATAGTCTTCTCATCGCCGCTGAAAAATGAATACCTTGAAATAGTCAATAAAATGGCGGAAGAGGAAAACCTTCGGATTGAACCGGAGGTTCTGAACAAAAAAGCTATGCAGTGGGAAATGATGTACAACGGAATGTCGCCTCGAACGGCGAGGCAGTTTATTAACTGGATAAAAGCCGAAGAGAAGATGGGTTTTAAAGATTGATACAAATGTTGAAAGAGGGGAATAAAATGAGAGCTGTTATTACGGTAATAGGATATGATCGCGTCGGGCTGATTGCCGGGATCAGCACAGTGCTTGCCGAATCGAACGTAAACATCCTTGATATCTCGCAGACTACGATGCAGGGTTTTTTTACAATGATCATGCTTGTCGATCTCGACGGCCTTAATACCGATTTTTCCGAACTGCAAAAACGTCTCGATAATAAAGGGAAAGAACTTGGGGTTGACGTTCGCATTCAAAGAGAAGAAATTTTCAAAAGCATGCACCGGATTTAGACGGAATTAAAATGCCCGAACGATTATCGGAGCAAATGCTGACGCTGATTTAACGGAGGCTGTGCAAGCGGAGGGTCGCATATGATCAATCAGTATGAAATAATGGAAACAATACGTATGATCCAGAATGAGAAACTGGACATTCGCACGATAACAATGGGGATATCGCTTAGAGACTGCTGCAGCGAAGACAGCGCAAAAAGCTGCGAAAAAATATATGACAAGATTACAAGGTGCGCGAAGAATCTTGTAAAAACGGGAGAAGATATTGAAAGGGAATTCGGAATACCGATTATAAATAAAAGAATTGCGGTTACGCCTATCTCGATAATAGCCGAGAGCAGCAGGGACGCCGACTTTTTATTGTTTGCGAAAACTCTTGACAGGGCGGCCGCCGAAACAGGCGTAAATTTCATCGGCGGGTATTCCGCGCTTGTACATAAAGGGTTCACCAACGGTGACAGGCTGTTCATTGAGTCCATACCTTACGCTTTGTCGGAAACCGAGAGGGTGTGCTGTTCGGTTAACGTGGCAACGACAAGAACCGGCATAAACATGGACGCGGTGAAGCAGATGGGGACGATTATCAAGGAAACCGCCGAGAGAACGGCGGATAAGGGAGGAATCGGATGCGCGAAGCTTGTCGTTTTCGCAAACGCGGTTGAGGATAACCCGTTTATGGCGGGAGCTTTCCACGGTATCGGCGAACCCGAATGCGTTATAAATGTCGGCGTAAGCGGCCCTGGTGTTATAGCCGCTGCGTTGAAGAAAGTAAAGGGCGCCGATTTCGGGACTGTTGCCGAAACGGTAAAAAAGACGGCGTTTAAGATAACGAGAATGGGACAGCTTGTTGCAAGGGAAGCATCAAGCCGTCTTGGAGTTTCATTCGGTATTGTCGACCTTTCCGTTGCGCCTACACCGGAGATCGGCGACAGTGTCGCGCGGATACTTGAGGAAATGGGGCTTGAACGGTGCGGAACACATGGCACGACAGCGGCGCTGGCTCTTTTGAACGACGCTGTGAAAAAAGGCGGGATTATGGCTTCTTCATATGTCGGAGGGTTAAGCGGCGCATTCATACCTGTTAGCGAGGATGAAGGCATGACCAATGCCGTAAAGTGCGGCGCCTTGTCTATTGATAAGCTTGAAGCGATGACCTGCGTCTGTTCCGTCGGCCTTGATATGATTGCCGTACCCGGCGATACTCCTGCTTCAACCATTTCGGCGATTATTGCGGACGAGGCCGCAATCGGTGTTATCAACCAGAAAACAACCGCCGTGAGGATCATACCCGTACCTGGCAGGAAAGAAGGGGATACGGTGGAATTCGGCGGGCTTTTGGGTTCGGCCGTCGTAATGCGCGTAAACAAATTCTCATCCGAGGAGTTTATTGCGCGCGGGGGAAGGATACCTGCACCGCTACACAGCCTGAAAAATTGAACTCGCCGGATATAGATATAATTTTTCGTTATAAATCGGCTTATTTGGGTATATATAACGAAGCGGGATGATTTCCCGCTCCACCTCTATATAGGCGCGAAAAGCCAGCGATGAATAAATCGTTTGAATTAGTGTTTCCGGAAGGATGATAGGCAAAATGGAAGTCTTCAGGAAAATCATAAACGGTATTTTAATAGTCGGAATTGAAGGCCAGATTCGCATCTCAACGCAGAATGAGTTCAAGGAGTTTTTCAGCAGGCTTGTTGAAGAGAACAGCACCGGCACTGTCATTTTAGACATGGCAGGGATAAGATATATCAACAGCGCGGGAATAGGCATGATAGTCGATTCGTTCAGAAAATTCAGGGAAAACGGCGGCAGACTTGTCCTGTGCAGCCTTATGCCTGATATAGAAAAACTTTTCGAGGTTACTAAACTGAACCGGTTTATAGAGATATACACAAACGAGGAAGAAGCGATAAAGAAGATAAACGAATAATTCGGTTTACCGCATTTTATCTTTGCCGGTGGACGAATGCGGAATACGGCAGGACAGGGGTGGTTTTCATGGAGCCGAAAGTGTTTAAGCTTGGCGATCTCGTTGAAATGAAAAAACAGCATCCGTGCGGAAGCAAGATATGGAAAGTAGTCCGGACCGGGGCCGATATCCGGATCGAATGCCAGGGCTGCCGTCACCAGGTTATGATGCCGAGGAGCAAGTTTGAGAAATATATGAAAAAGACGGTAAACCCGGAAGAATAAATTGGTTTTATAAAAAGGCCTTTTAACAAACAAAAAAATGTGATAAAATATGTTTTGCAAAATAATTTAACGCGGGTGTAATTTAGTGGTAGAATATCAGCTTCCCAAGCTGACCGTGTGGGTTCGATTCCCATCACCCGCTCCAGAATAAGCATCACCTGTCGATAAATTTTATCGGCAGGTGATTTTTATTTAATCATAAAAAGTATTAACCAAACACCAATAGCTCTCATTACAATTTATTTATTCCAAAAGTCCTCGCTCTTCATTTCTCCATATAAATTAAGTAAAAGAACATCCAAATAATCAATTTTTTTGCGCAGTTGGCAATAAATTGCTTGAATTTTAGGCTTGATTTTTCCAGTCATTTCTGCAATAATTATTACAATAAACGCGCGTTCACAGGTATGGTACAGTATGAGGAGCGAAGATATTGCAAGGCTGGCAGGTGTTTCGAGAAGCACTGTTTCAAGGGTGATAAATAATTACAGCAATGTGCCCGAAGAAACACGCCGCAAGGTCTTGAAGGTAATAGAACAATACAATTACAGCCCGAACAGTTCAGCAAGAGCGCTCGCCGGCAAAAGAACCGACACAATAGGCCTGTTTATTGTAAGCATTGCCGAAAGAAACAGCGCTACCCGTGTTTACCGAAACAACTATTTTTCCCCTTTCATTGACGCGGTGATTGATACCGCAAACGCAAGGGGCGTTTATGTTCTTGTGCATTCAATATTTTCTGTTCACGATTACGCGAAAATCAAGCAGGCTTTTATTGAAAGAAGAATGGATGCGGGAATCATTGTCGGCACGGAGAAGGATATAGGCGTTATTGCGGAAGTCGCGGCGATGGGATACCCGCTTGTCATCATCGACTATTCGCCGGAGGATATTTTGCGGCTTGTCGGAAAAGGGAGAATAGCGGTAATCAACTCGACGGATGATAAAGGAACGCGGGAAATAATAAAGTACCTTCTCGATTCAGGCCATAAGGATATCGGAATATTGGCAGGCAGGGACAATACATATTCGGGAAGGGTTCGATATGAAACATACAGGAAAACATTAATCGAAAACGGAATTGAACCGCGTGCGGAGTGGGACTTGAAAGGCGAGTTCATAAAAAAAATCGCCGAGCAGGCCGTTGTCCGCCTTGTCAAAACAGGAAATCTTCCAACGGCGCTGTTCTGCTGCAACGATGACATGGCTATATCCGCGATGGATGTATTGTCCCGCGAAAACATAAAAGTACCTGATGATATTTCAATAGCGGGCTTTGATGATATAATGCCGGCTTCACTGGTAAAGCCCGCGCTTACAACCGTCCATGTTCCTATATATGATATCGCAGGGAAGGCTGTTGAGCTCGTCCTTGGAATGATAGGGGATACCGCAATGAATATCAGCACTTACACGATGGAAACAAAGCTTGTTATACGCGAAAGCTGCAAAAAACCCGTTTAGAAACAGCAGTTGTCATCTTCTCCGGCCGAAGGCGTTTTATGTTTTCCGCCTGAGATATAAACGGGCGGGCGAGCGTTTTTTGTAAACGCGCGTTCATTAACAAGGGGGAAATATTATGAAATTCGGTTATTTTGATGACTTAAACAGGGAATACGTAATAACAACGCCTGAAACACCATATCCGTGGATAAACTATCTCGGATCGCACGAATTTTTCTCATTGATATCGAACACTTCGGGAGGCTACAGTTTTTACCGTGACGCTCGCCTTAGAAGAATTACGAGGTATCGCTACAACAACGTTCCGAACGACAGCGGGGGCAGGTATTTCTATATTTACGACAACGGCGATTACTGGACTCCGGGCTGGATGCCGGTAAAAAGGAAGCTTGACAGCTATGAGTGCAGGCACGGCCTCGGCTATACCGTGATAACCGGGGAACGCGGCGGAATCAGCGTAAACCAGCTATCATTCGTGCCACTTGACTGGAACTGCGAAGTGAACAGGATAACCGTTACGAATATTTCCGCTTCGAAAAAGGAAATTTCGCTGTTTTCGTTTATTGAATTCTGCCTGTGGAATGCTTTGGACGACATGACGAACTTCCAGAGGAATTTCAGCACCGGCGAGGTAGAGGTTGAAGGTTCGGCGATATACCATAAAACAGAATACAGGGAACGCAGGGATCACTATGCTTTTTATTGGGTAAACACCGGGATTGACGGTTTTGACACTGACCGCGAAACGTTTGTCGGCTTATACAACGGTTTCGACTGCCCGCGCGCGGTGGCTTCCGGCAAATCCTTCAATTCAATCGCAAGCGGGTGGTCGCCGATCGCGTCGCATCATATAAAAATGGAACTTGGACCGGGGGAACGGAGAAGCTTTAATTTCGTGCTTGGCTATATCGAAAACGCGGACGCGGAAAAGTGGGAAAGAAAAGGCGTAATAAACAAGAAAAAAGCGAAAGAGATGCAGGCTGCGTTCTCTTCAGACTCAAGCGTTGAAAACGCGCTGCGCGAGTTAAAAGAATACTGGAGTGATCTTTGCTCAAAATTTGTTGTAGACAGCGGCGATGAAAAACTGAACCGCATGGTAAATATATGGAATGCGTATCAATGCATGGTCACGTTCAACATGTCAAGAAGCGCGTCGTATTTTGAATCGGGGATAGGCCGCGGCATCGGTTTCAGGGACTCAAACCAGGATATCCTCGGCTTTGTCCACCAGGTTCCGGAAAGGGCGCGCGAGAGGATAATTGATCTTGCATCAACGCAGTTTGAAGACGGCAGCGCGTATCACCAGTACCAGCCTCTTACTAAAAAAGGGAACGCGGACATAGGAAGCGGCTTCAACGACGACCCGCTTTGGCTCATATTGTCCACGGCGCAGTACATAAAGGAGACGGGAGACTTCGGTATCCTTGATGAAATGGTCCCGTTCAACTGCGACGAAAATAACAAGGCTTCCCTTTTCGAACATTTAAAACGCTCATTTTATCATGTTGTAAACAATCTTGGACCGCACGGCCTTCCGCTGATTGGCAGGGCCGACTGGAACGACTGCCTTAACCTTAACTGCTTTTCGACGAATCCCGACGAGTCATTCCAGACATGCGGGCAGGCCGACGGCAGGGTTGCCGAATCGGTACTGATAGCGGGAATGTTTGTAGCAATAGGGCCCGAATACGTCGAGCTGTGCAAAAGGCGCGGACTGTATGACGAGGCGCAGAAAGCGCAGACGCATATCGACAATATGATTAAGGCCGTGCTCGAATACGGGTATGACGGGGAATGGTTCCTGCGTGCGTATGATAATTTCGGCAATAAGATTGGCAGCAGGGAATGCGGTGAAGGGCAGATTTTTATAGAACCGCAGGGGTTCTGCGTTATGGCAGGTATAGGTGTTAAGGAAGGATTGGCCGAAAAAGCTCTCGATTCGGTTAAGAAAAGGCTTGATACGAAGTATGGGATTGTACTGCAAAATCCCGCCTATACCGAATATGACCTGAACAAGGGCGAGATAACGTCATACCCGCCCGGTTACAAGGAAAACGCCGGGATCTTCTGCCATAACAATCCGTGGATAGTGATAGCCGAAACGGTTTTGGGCAGAGGCGACAGGGCTTTTGAGGTTTATTCGAAAACAGCCCCGGCGTATCTTGAAGAGGAAAGCGATATCCACCGGACCGAACCGTATGTATATTCGCAGATGATCGCCGGGCCGGATTCGCCGCGGTTCGGTGAAGCAAAAAACTCATGGCTTACGGGAACTGCTTCGTGGAACTATTTCGCCATTACGCAGTATATACTGGGAATAAGGCCTGAGTATGACGGGTTACGGATTGATCCGTGTATTCCCGCCCATTGGACCGGTTTTACCGTGAAACGCGTTTACCGCGGGGCGGAATACAATATTATCGTGCAGAACACGGACCACGTAAACAAGGGAGTTTTAAAACTGATTGTGGACGGCGACGAGATTAAGGGCAATATTATTCCTTTTATTCCGGGCAGGAAAGCATATAACGTTATATGCATAATGGGCAAATAAACAGCGGCAAATATAACAATAAGGGGAAGTGCCGTAAACGCCCCCCTCAATAGCGCATTTCCCCTTGCCGCGCCCAAATTTACCGGTTCATAAAATTGCCTGTTTCATTTTCATAACATATTCTTTTACATACGGAACGCAGTTTTCGCGGTACTGTTCAACTATCTTCACAATCGCGCTTCCTACAATAACGCCGTCTGATACCTTGCAGAAGTGCTTTGCCTGTTCAGGATCGGATATTCCGAATCCGACAGCGCACGGGATATCACTGATTTCTTTAACGAGTTTTATCATTTCGATCACATCATCGCCGATCCGTTCACGTATGCCCGTTACCCCCAGCGATGAAACGCAGTACAGGAATCCGCCGGCATCCCGCGCAATCATGCGTATTCTTTCATTTGATGTCGGGGAAATCATATGGATAAGCTCAACACCGTATTTACGGCAGTACGGAAGAAATTCATCCCTCTCCTCGTATGGGACGTCAGGAACAATAACTGCGCAGACTCCCGTTTCCGAACAGTTTTTCATAAATTTCTCCGGCCCGTAAGAAAAAACAGGGTTCGCATAGGTCATAAAGGCAATCGGGACATCGCATGCCGGCCGTACCCGGCGCAGCATTTCGAATATTTTATCGGTCGTCGTACCCGAAGAAAGAGCGCGTATATTCGCCTGCTGGATAACAGAACCTTCCGCGACCGGATCGGAAAAAGGAATGCCCAGTTCGATAAGATCGGCGCCGGCTTCGGCCATTTCGATAATCAGCCTTTCTGTTATTTCAAGGGACGGATCGCCTGCGGTAATAAACGGTATGAAAGCTTTTCCGTTTTTAAAAGCCCGCTCAAGGTCAGTCATGGATGCGCACCCCCCTGTATCTTGCTATTGCCGCTACATCTTTATCCCCGCGCCCGGACAGGTTTATTACAATAATTTTGTCGTTATCCATCCTTGGAGCAAGCTTCATCGCATACGCAACGGCATGCGCGCTTTCGACGGCAGGGATAATCCCTTCGACTTTTGACAGGTATTCGAATGCGTTAACCGCCTCATCATCGGTAACCGCGACATATTCCGCGCGTCCGATATCTTTAAGGTACGCGTGTTCCGGGCCCACTCCGGGGTAATCAAGGCCTGCCGATATCGAATAAACGGGTGCAATCTGGCCGTATTCATCCTGGCAGAAGTATGACTTCATCCCGTGAAAAATCCCTAATTTACCGACCGTCATAGTCGCCGCCGTTTCAAAGGTATCAACGCCTTTTCCGGCAGCTTCACAGCCGATAAGGCGAACGGAACGGTCTTTTATGAAATCGTAAAAAAGCCCGATTGCATTGCTTCCACCGCCGATACATGCCAGCAGAACGTCAGGAAGCCTTCCTTCCAATTCAGTGATCTGCTTTTTAACTTCCCTGCCTATTATGCTTTGGAAATCGCGCACAATGGTCGGGAACGGGTGCGGTCCCATAACAGAACCGATTACATAATGGGTGGTGTCAATGCAGCGCGTCCATTCACGGAGTGTTTCATTAACTGCATCCTTAAGCGTCTTTGTTCCCGAATCTACAGGATGAACCCTGGCGCCCAGAAGCTCCATCCTGTATACGTTCAAAGCCTGCCTTTCGGTATCTTCCCTTCCCATATATATGTCACATTCAAGCCCAAGCAGCGCTGCAGCAGTAGCAGTCGCAACGCCGTGCTGCCCGGCACCGGTTTCTGCGATAACTCTCTTTTTGCCCATATACTTAGCAAGCAGCGCCTGCCCAAGCACATTATTAATCTTGTGTGAACCTGTATGGTTAAGATCCTCGCGCTTCAGGTAAATTTTCGCCCCTCCGAGCTCGGAGGTCATTTTTTCGGCATAATACAGCAATGAAGGCCGTCCTGCGTAATTTTTCAGCAAATAATCAAGCTCCGCCTGAAAACGGGGATCATTCTGCGAACGGATATATGCCTGTTCAAGTTCTATAAGGGCTTTCATCAGTGTTTCGGGAACATATTGCCCTCCGTGGACGCCAAATCTTCCTGTCGGCATGAAAACATCACATCCTTTATATAAATAAAAAAACTTCTGCCCCAAACAGGGACAAAAGTGTTAACTTCTGCGGTGCCACCCACATTGGCGGTAAAAAACCGCCCGCTCATTACGTATACTGACATATACTCCCTTCAGTTAACGGTAAGGGTTCCGTCGGCGCCTACTGTAATTTCGGGCCGCCCTCGCAAGCCCATTCGGAATATCCTTTATAACCACGCTCACACCATCCGCGGCTCTCTGAGTATAAACGGATATTCTTACTATTCCTGCTCATCGGTTTATCTTATTTAAATCTGATAATAGCACGGATGATAAAATCTGTCAACAAACACGCCGCGCGCGGCGGGAATACCTTCCAACCCCTTTACAAAACATTATCTGTATGCTACAATAAATTCGCTTTATGTTGCCGGACATACCAGGTTACCGGCAAAGCAGAATATACGCCCTCATAGCTCAGCAGGCAGAGCGCATCCATGGTAAGGATGAGGTCA
>Ga0134093_1001317_pt1 | contig 24380 bp, 21 predicted proteins | sample 4_1taG_FD_94452 | JGI IMG/M metagenome (GOLD analysis project Ga0134093, IMG submission 94452) | Switchgrass degrading microbial communities from high solid loading bioreactors in New Hampshire, USA - 4_13_20_68_A1 metaG | ecosystem: Engineered > Bioreactor > Semi-continuous > Anaerobic >...
AATTGGTCGTTCCTCCATTTCTCGGTCATACTTAAGACTCCTATTGATTCGGCCCTTCATCTCTCGACTACTATGGCCTCTGCTGACTTCTGTATGTTCAGTATTATCTTTCGATAATAGTTAGCTATATCCTTCCCACTACCGGGCGGATTCAGGACTTTAACCTGTTAGAAACGTGCGCCGCTAGGCGCACCAATAAAGGCCGGATAATTTTTATCACCCGGCCTATTTTACTCATATAATATTATCCATATTATGGAGGATATATTTTTATCTAATTTATCTTACATATTGTATAATTTAAATCTTCTCTTTAGCTTAGCTTTCTTCTAATTATTGCTTCTGGCATCATATTCCCTCAGAAGGATATTGTTCTCAAGATGTATATGTTGATGTAAATCCTGCTCCAGCTCCTCCAAAAGATTATATGTTCTCTCAAATGTAGCACAGGCATCATCAGGCAAGTTGTAGTCATCTGTTATTTTCCGCATTATGGTCAGTATTTCTCCTGCAGCCTCATGCTCGCTTATTATAACCGCCGACAGTCTGCGTATTTCATCCTGATTTTCAACTTCAACCTCAAAAGCCGGAAACAGCATAATCTCCTCCTTCAGTAAATGCTGCTCCAGATCCGTTCTTAACTTGCCAAACTGTTTATATAGCTCATAAAGCTCCGGATGGTTTACACCATGTACTCTTACTATGGTAAGCAACAGCTCGCCAATTTCAGGCAGAGACCGTCTTAAATAGCTGTGATGCCTGTCATTAATGTAGTCTGACAGGACAAGTGGCTCCATCTCGGTAAAATTAAGATCTTTGTAAGTGTTTTGCTCTTCCTTCCTTGCTGCCTCCAGTTCCAGATAAAACTCCTTCGGGTCCAGCTCCAGCTCACTGATAACGGCCCACAGCTTTCTGTTACCTCCACAGCAATAGTCTACCTGGTATTTTTTGAGTACCTTTTCAGAAGCAGGAAGCTGAACTATCAGCTCTCCAACAGTCAAATTCTTATCCATATAATTCATAAAATAACCTCCTTGTTTGATTATAACAACAGGCATACATGCATCTGCAGTCTATTCAGTAATTAAACTTCATGCAGCTGATCTGCTTTAAACTCTATCATGCCTTCATTATAAACATCAGGGAGGTTAAACTCTGTGATTTATATCAAATTTATCTTTTTGTATTTAATTTTATTATGAATTAATCTAATTTCATCATATTGCCGGCTCTCAAATCCAGCAGTTATGCATCCGGCAAATGCAAATATATATCTTCAAACAACTGCCGGCCTATGCTCCGATGGCTTCCTTTAGGGCCTCCGGTTCCAGAAGAATAATTGACTTATTATTCAAGGACCTTATTATTCCATCCTTCTCCATCTGCCCCAGCTTGCGGCTTACTGTTTCTCTTGCCACACCCAAGTAACTGGCTATACCTTCCCTGCTCAATGGCATTTGAATTATTATTCCTTCATTTGTCTTACTACCATACTTAACGGCAAACTCCAGCAGAAGAGAGGCGACTCTGTAATCAACATTGCGAACCCCCATCCCCTGCATGGCATTTTCCAGGCGATACATACGCTCACTAAGCTCTGTTAGTATTTTTATAGAAATGTCAGGATATTTATATAAAAGAGGCTGGAAATCATTTTTTGACAGGGTGCAGACTCTTAAATCCGTCAAGGCTTCCACACTGTAGCTGGCTGTCCTTTCAGTCAGCAGATTCTGCTCTCCAAAGAAATCTCCCTCCGAGAATATATAAACTATCTGCTCCTTTCCATCCGGACTATATCTGCAGGCCTTGGCACTTCCGCTGCGAATTATGGTTATGGCATTTGATTTTTCACCCTCATGAATAATAATCTCACCCTTTTTATACTGCTTATGATCAATTAGTCTCGCTATGTTCATTAATTCTTCATTATTCAGGGATGAAAAGATCGGTACCTTATAAATACAGGAATCTCCCTGACAATGTTCACATCCTTTTTTCGCAATCATTGTATTCACCTCCAGTCGGGTTCGCTATCTATGCTGCAGGAAAAAGTTTTGTTAAATTATCATTATCGGACTACTAAGTTAAATTATCAGCTAGCAATTCAAAAGACTGCTAAATAGTAAGCCATGATGACTTCCGCTATATAACGTATATAACGGTTATGATTATTTCTATTGTAAATTGCTCTATAAGTATCTGTCAAATGCTATCTTTATGTCGTCGATCGAAAAACGGCATAGCTGACAGACGCCAGAGCTATGCCGTTTAGTTATTGTTCGGTTTATCCCCTTTGAATTTCCTTATGATAAGGATTATTTTAACTGCTCATATACTTTTCCTTATAGCGATGTGCCTGCTCCAGCATCATATCCTTTACCTTCATCAGGCGTATCTGGGTGCTGCGCTCATTCTCGTCCAGCTTCATCACTATATATTTAATATTTTCCTGCAGCTCCGGGATCATGACATGCTCCAGGGCATTTACACGCCGTCTTGTTTTCTCTATCTCTGCAGCCATCAGCTGGCAGCTCTTTTCCACCTCCGCCAGTCTTAACATATCCGGCAAAATATCATACAGAGATTTAACGGCATCATCAAGATCACTGGAGGTAAATGCAAAACCGTATGGATATATATCATTTTCATCCGGAGTTTTTGTATGGTATTCGAATTTAGGGATCTCAACACTCATAACATTGCCCTTGCTTGCTGTAAGATAAACCTCCTGTCTGGGGGCCAGCAGGGCTACATTCAGAACCTCCTCAGGCATTGCGCTTCTTGCCAGAACAAAGTTCTTATTTGCCTGAGCTATTCCCTTTTCCACCTTTTCCCTGAGGGCCTTGTTCTCCCGGACCAGCTCAAGGAATTGCCTCATCAGCTCATCTCGCTTATCCTTGAGCAGCTTGTGACCACGAATAGCCGTAGCCAGCTTTTTCTTAAGCCTGGTCAGCTCCATTCGGGTCGGATTTACATGCGTTTTAGCCAAGAAGATGCACCCCCTTAGAATTTACCGTAATATTCATCAAGCAACTCGTCCTTGATTCTCTTAAGCTCAGATCTGGGCAGAATCTGCAACAGCTTCCAGCCAAGATCAAGAGTTTCCTCAATATCACGGTTTATATTGTAGCCCTGGGAAACATATTCCCTTTCAAACGAATCGGCAAACCTGGCATAAAGCAAATCGATATCCGTCAAGGCTGCTTCACCAAGCACCACCATAAGCTCCTTGGCTTCCTTACCACGGGCATATGCAGCAAAGATCTGGTTCATGGTATTTGCATGATCCTTACGGGTCTTTTCTACACCTATACCCTTGTCCTTAAGACGTGACAGGGACGGAAGCACATCAATCGGAGGCTGAATGTTCTTGCGGTAAAGCTCACGACTCAGGATTATCTGTCCCTCCGTAATATAACCTGTAAGGTCGGGAATCGGATGGGTTTTGTCATCCTCTGGCATTGTAAGAATAGGTATCATTGTTATGCTGCCCGGTTTGCCCTTCTTTCTGCCCGCTCTTTCATATAAAGTAGCCAGGTCGGTGTACATATAGCCGGGATAACCACGACGACCCGGTACCTCCTTACGGGCGGCGCTTACCTCACGAAGGGAATCCGCATAGTTTGTTATATCAGTAAGGATTACCAGAACGTGCATATCCTTGTCAAATGCAAGGTATTCGGCTGCAGTAAGAGCCATACGGGGAGTTGAAATACGCTCAATCGCAGGGTCATTTGCCAGATTGATAAACATAACGGCCCGGTCGATAGCTCCTGTCTCCCTAAAGCTTTCAATAAAGAAATTTGCCTCCTCAAAAGTTATACCCATTGCTGCAAATACAACCGCAAAGGGCTCACTGGTACCACGCACCTTAGCCTGTCTGGCAATCTGCGCCGCCAGCTGGGCATGCGGCAGACCGCTTGCCGAGAAAATAGGAAGCTTCTGTCCGCGTACAAGAGTATTCAGACCGTCTATTGCGGATACTCCGGTCTGGATGAATTCCTGAGGATAGTTTCTGGCTGCCGGATTAATAGGCGAACCATTTATATCCAAGCGCTTTTCAGGCAGAATCTCCGGGCCACCGTCAATCGGTCTTCCCAGTCCGTCAAATACACGGCTTAGCATATCCTCCGATACACCAAGCTCCATACTCCTGCCCAGGAAGCGCACCTTGCTGTTGGCAAGATTTATTCCTGCGCTGCTTTCAAACAACTGAACCAGGGCGTTACCGCCATCTATTTCAAGTACCCTGCAGCGGCGTTTTTCACCGTTTACAAGCTCTATTTCGGCAAGCTCGTCATAGGCAACATTTTCAACGCCCTGCACCAGCATAAGAGGACCAGCCACCTCTTGAATTGTTCTATATTCCTTTGGCATCAGGCTTCCTCCTTCACAAGTAAATTATCCAACTCTTTATTAAGCTCCTTGATGGTTTCCTCAAATACCGTATCGATCCTATCCTTATCGACATACTTGAAACGGCCGATACTCTCTCTGACCGGAAGCTTAACAAGCTTGTCAATTGATACTCCCTTATTCAGGTATTCAAGAGCCAAATCATAATAGCTCAGTACCAATTCCATCATGAGATATTGCTTTCTTAAATCGGTATAGGTATCAATCTCATGGAAGGCATCCTGATGCAGATAGTCTTCACGGATTGATCTGGCAGCCTCCAGCTTTAATCTGTCGCTTGCACTCAGAGCATCCATACCAACCAGCTTTACTATTTCATCAAGTGCAGCTTCATCATTTAACAAACCCATTATTCTGGTCTTGTTCTCGCTCCACTTTTCATTTACGTTACTGTTGAACCATTTGTTCAGATCATATAAGGAATAGCTGGTCAGCCAGTTAATAGCCGGGAAATGTCTCCTGTAGGCCAGATTTGAATCCAACCCCCAGAACACCTTTACAATACGCAGGGTTGCCTGTGAAACCGGCTCGGATATGTCACCACCCGGAGGGGATACCGCACCGATAACCGACAGGGTTCCCTCCCTGCCATCCTTGCCCAGACCGATTACACGGCCAGCCCTTTCATAGAACTGGGCCAGTCGGCTTGCCAGATAAGCAGGATAACCTTCTTCACCCGGCATCTCCTCAAGTCTTCCTGACATTTCACGCAGGGCCTCTGCCCAACGGGATGTAGAGTCAGCCATAAGGGCAACCGAATAACCCATATCACGGAAATATTCGGCTATTGTTATACCAACATATATTGATGCTTCACGGGCAGCAACCGGCATGTCGGAGGTGTTAGCTATCAAAACGGTTCTCTCCATCAAAGATTTGCCGGTCTTCGGGTCCTTCAGCTCAGGGAACTCATTCAAAACGTCAGTCATCTCATTGCCACGTTCGCCGCAGCCGATATAAACCACTATGTCCGCTTCAGCCCACTTAGCCAGCTGATGCTGAACAACGGTCTTACCGCTTCCAAATGGGCCGGGGATAGCTGCAACTCCGCCCTTGGCTATAGGGAAGAGGGTATCTATTACTCTTTGTCCGGTAACCAATGGCTTATCCGGAGAAAGCTTCTGCTTATATGGTCTGCTGACACGAACAGGCCATTTTTGCATCATTGTTATATTCTGGCTGCTGCCGTCAGTTTTCTCAATGATTGCAACAGTATCTGTAACCGCATAATCCCCTTCACGGATTGATTTAACAATACCTTTAATTCCATAAGGAATCATTATTTTGTGCACAACAATGTCGGTTTCAGCAACAGTACCAATTATATCTCCTGCTTCAACCTCATCTCCGATTTGCACGGCTGGTACGAAATGCCATACCTTATCCCTGCTTAGTGCCGGTATCTCAACGCCTCTTTTCAGATTAGTCCCGCTTGCTTCCATTATATCCACCAGGGGACGCTGAATGCCGTCAAAGATATTTCCTATAAGACCGGGTCCCAATTCAACGCTAAGAGGTGCCCCTGTAGATTCCACCGGTTCACCAGGTCCCAGTCCTGCAGTTTCCTCATATACCTGAATGGAAGCTGCATCGCCATGGATCTCGATTATTTCACCGATTAAGCGATGCTTGCTGACTCGGACCACGTCAAACATATTGGCATCCCGCATACCTTCTGCAACAACAAGCGGACCGGCAACCTTTTTAATAGTACCTTTGCTCATATTAATCCAATTCCTTTCATCATATTTGACCATATTTCTATGTGTTAAAGATAATATCCGATCCTACAGCGCGCTCGACGCTCTTTTTAACATTGCCCATACCTATGCCCGTATTTCCTGCTACACCGGGTATAGGTATGATGGCAGGCAAATAGCTTGTAGTATAACGCTCTATCTGATCCTTCAGATCTGCGAATAAGCTTTCCGTTACATATATCACAGCATAATTGCCTTCTGCCGAATTTTTTAAAATCCTTGCGGCTTCTTCCCTGCCATCTACCGAATAAGTATCCAGTCCCAGAGCTGCAAAGCCGTATATACTGTCTCTATCTCCTATTACCGCAACCTTATACATACATATCCCTCAATCTTTCCCTTACCTTGCTGTCGGGAATTTCATTTCTCTTGCCCGATAGAATTATACGCACGGTTTTAATCTCATTATCTCTTGCAATAATGTAGGCTACAAGCGGTGAAAGTGTAAACGGATTATATTTTTGCGGACTTATATGCCTGATAATGAGATTATCGCACCAGCGCTCAAAGGCTGAAGGCGATTCCTTTATTGCATCAACCGCATCTGCATATTTCGTTGATGAAAGATAGTCATACACCGCATCAATTCCTTCCAGGGCCGCATTTATAAGCTCCTCTTTATTCAGACTGGCACACTCGGCAATTGCCCTCTCCATGAAGGCCTTATCCTTGCCGGTCTTTATGCTGCGGATTATTATATTGATATTTGCTGCAGCCACCTTAAGCTCACCATATGCGGCCAGCAGATCATTGCCTGATTCCTTACTCTTTTGAAGTATAGTGTCCAACGCCGCCCGGTCAATTATTATATCGCACAGCTGACTGTCTCCTGTCTGCATCATTATCTGATAGGCTTCCTGCGCACATGCTCTCATATAATCAGGCAAGCTGCCAAACTCCTTCTCCCTGATGGCCTCCACTATCACTGCAGGCTCTATTGTACCATGGGAAATATATATTGCATCCTGGGCGGAATCAGTATATACCTGCTTTATGGCCGCCTTAAGGTTATGATAATCATTGCTGTACAGGAAGGTATTAAAAACAGACATATCCTCCACAAGCTCGCCAATTAATTCCCAGGTCTTTTCCCTCTCTGCAGCCAGCATCTGTTCGGTCGACTCATGCTCCGTTCTGCCCCAGCCTTTATCAGCCAGAAAACTCATGCATTCCTTTTCACTTTTGCAGCCCATAAGCTGTTCAATATCGGATTTGCTCAGCAGACCCAGCTCTTTGGACCGTATTCTGGCTACTGCATAAAGGTATTGGTTATCAGCCATAATATTCCTCCATTCCGCCGACAAGTGTGAAAAAAATTATATTCAATCTATCACCACTTTCGGACATTTTAATTAAACAGGAAGGAATTCACTTTATCCTGCAAATCATCTTTTGCCGCTTCAAACAAAGCGTCAAATGAGCAATTCTCTTCAATATCACCATATACCAGCAGAAAACCGCCATTTATATTTGCGCTTCTTTCCGACAGGACCAATTCCGCTCCTGCTCTGTCCGACAAGGCAGCCTTTATTCTGTCTGCAAAATCTGCCGGTAGGCGCTTTTTGTCTGCAGTGGAGAAAATAATTTCTCCCCGGGTATTATGGGCATATCTTTTTATAAGCTTTAATATTATTCCGGTATATTCCTCATCCGAAAGCTCAGAAAGCGACGCTCTGGCCTTTGATATGGTTTCATTAATTATTTGCTGCTTTGCTTCCAGAATTGCCTTTCGTTCCAAAAGATTTGCAGCGCTTTCGGCACGGCTTATAATGGAGTTAACTTCATTTGAGAGCTTCTGAGTAATTAGCGCAGCCTGCTGCTCCCCCTCCTGCTTGGCGGCAGCCAGGATATCATCCGCCGTCTTTTTCGCTTCATTTATAATTTCATCGGCTTTAGCCTGTGCTTCATCCTCGATCGCTTTTAATATCTTATCTAATCCTGTCATATTAATCCTCCATGATGCCGATTCCTACATGCGAAATCGGCACATATATTGCAAAGTGAGTCGCTTAAGGCATGTTAAGCTAATATAGCCTGTATGCAGCTCATTTGAAAACTAAATATTCAAGCCTGATACACCAAATATAGCAAGAATGGATACCAAAAGTGCAAGAATCGCATAGGTTTCAACCATGATGGGAAGCAGCATGGATTTACCGAATGCTTCCGGCTTCTTGGCAAGAACGCCCATACTGGCTACAGAAGCTCTTGCCTGACGAATAGCTGATGCATAACCAACGATTGCCATAGGAAGACATGCAAACAGATAAAGCAAGCCCTTTGCAAATGAAATATCGCTGTCACCACCTATTACACCAATACGTGTAAATGTAATGAAGGCAATAAGAAAACCATAAATACCCTGTGTACCGGGCAACAGCTGAAGAATTAATACCTTACTGAATTTTGACGGATCCTCTGTAATTATGCCTGCGGCGGCCTCGCCACCCATACCTACTCCTTTTGCAGAACCTGCACCTGCTCCAAATGCTGCCAAAGCAGCTCCCAATAATGCCAAAACAATACCTAAGCTATTAATATCAAACTTCATTTTCTATTCTCTCCTTAACCTTATAGTATTTTGTTTTCATTTTAAAAGGATTGAAGGCTCTGCCTCCACCCTCATAGAACTTACCAAAGAATTCTACATAATTTAATCTGATGGTATGGACATATGCTCCCAGAACATTAATGGCTATATTGAGGGCATGTCCCACCAGCAATATTATTATAAATATTATTGTACCCACTACACCGGTTCCGCCGGCCATTGAAGCCATCTTGTTAACAACATTGCATATTACGCCTGTTGCAAGACCCAAAGCCAGCAAACGTGAGTAGGACAAAACATCACTTAAGTAGCCTGTTATACCATATAGCGCATATAATCCCTTTAAAAAGCGCTTAAAAGGATTTCTTGATTCACGGCCGTTTGTCGCCACTATTATTAATGCGGATATTACAGCCAATGCTGCAAATATCTTTGTAACAAGTGGCGGAATCGTTAAATTCAGGTTGAAGCTTTCAGCTATCATTTCCATGGACAGCAGCAATACTGTGCAGCTTATAACCAGGCAGAACCATGATAAGGCATCATAGATTATTGAAATATAATCCTTCTGTCTGATAAGCTGAACTACCTTCATTATCAGTCCAAACATAAGATGCACCAGACCCAGTGCCATGGAAAATGTCAGCATTGCCATCGGTTTATCCATAGGAACAAACCATAGCGGCTTAAGAACCGGAAGATTTGTAACCCCGAAGTATACTGAGGCAATTACATCAATGGCATCTCCAAAAAAGCTGCCAAACATAAATCCCCAGAATACTGTGGAAATTCCACAATAGAAAAACATAGTTATCGAGTTCTTCAAAGACGGTTCCATGCTATTTCTGTACTTCAACAGGGCAAAACCGCAGGCAATAGCCATAATCAGGCCATAGCCGGCATCAGACAGCATTATTCCAAAGAGCATATAATAAAATAACGCCATTGCCATCGATGGATCAAGCTCTGTCTTGCCAGGAAGTGAAAAGCCTTCCAGTACACCCTCAAGAGGTCTGGCAAACCAATTGTTTTTTAGCAGGACAGGAACATCCTCATCATCTGCAGGATCTGAAAATTCTACTGCAAGTAAATATTTGCTTGCAAGCTCCGCTTCCAGCCTTGCTTTTTCCTTAACCGGAATATAACCGGTCAGAATAAATACATTCTTTGACTGGGCAAGGCGGCCTATAACCTCATATTTGTCAACCCTTATCCGTTCATAATCCTGCAAAAACAGGAGATCCTCCCTGAACTTGGCCAAGTCCGCTATGGCTTTTTCTGCCTCCGACACAGCCTTTCTTTTTTCATTCAATTCCAGCCTTATCTCATTCAGCTGCTCAGCAGGAGCCTTATTAGTGCTGATACTGGGGAGCGAAAACTCAATCCGCCTGAGTGCTTCATATACACCATCAGCATTTGTCCTGGAGCATAAAACAAAAATACAGGTTTGATCCTTTGAGCTGCTGATAATATCTATATTTAAAGGCATATACTCAGCCAGTTCAGCATATAAATCCTCCAGGCTCCACTCCTTGGGAAGACAGCCTATAAAAGCCCTCGTATGCTTTGTTCCTGAGAAATTCAAGGGTATATCAAGCGATGTCCATGGAAGAAGCATCTCGGTCTGTGCCTCAAGCCTGTTTATCTCAGCCTTTATTTCTGCAATTTTCTTTTCATATGACAATATCCTGCCTGCAGTCTGTACAGTTTCTGAGTATTTATGCCTGAAATTATCATACTCCTCTATGCTGATGTCCTTTTTCCCTTTAAGGGAAGCCAACAGAGACTTTTTCTCCTTGACATAGCGCTCAATTACCTCAACCGCATCACTGGCTGTGGCTATATTTTTCTCAAAGATCATTTTTGCTTTGGATACATCTGCTTTATTAAATATATCATCCTCGGGAATGATATCATCCACTTCCATCACACCAAAGCGCTGCAGCTTCTCCAGAATCGGCTTGCGGTCCTTTTTCAAAGCATAAATATAAATACGCTGCATCTGCACCTTTGCCATAATCGATACACCTCCTTTTCAGTTAAATTATTAAGTATAAAATGCGTGCCGGTTATTTTATAACCTCGGAAAGAACAAGCTCTACTGCAGCTGCTTCCTTTCCTTTTGCCAACTCCCTGATAATAAGGATTTCCTTATCGGATCTGGTCTTTGCCTCGCTGATTATCTCTTCAGCCCTGCTATTAGCCTTTTCCAAATCCTTTTGGGCCTTGGATGCAGCCTGCTTCGTTATTGAAGCTATTAAATCCTTTGCCTTTTTCTCGGCTTCCAAAATAATAGCATCCTTTTTCTGCAACGCTTCCTTTTCCATTTCCAAAGCCTTAAGCTCTGCCTGCCTGACTGCTTCTACTGTTTCCTTTGCCATCTACTCACCCCTTGCTTCTATATATTATCAGGTCAATGCTTTTGCATTATAGCAACTAAATAGTATAGCCTTTTGGAATCATGAAATATTTTATTGTAGATTAGTTACAATATAAAATTGATAATCCACGCTATATTATAACTTATTAACTAATATTATTCAACAAAAACAAATGCATTTCGATATATGATGTTTATTTAACAAAGTTTACTCTTTTATAGAGCAATTTTAATGCAAATTTTCATTATCTTTTTAATAAATTGTACATATTAACTATTGCATTTAACCGTAATAGTTGTATTATTAAATGGAATTATTTTATAATAGCAGCAATGATTGGAGGCAAGATATTGGAAAAGGTTATCAATCATTTGTATGAGATTGAACGAAAAGCCACTCAGATTTTGGAAAGGGCAAATGCCGAAAAGACTGAGCTTTTTGAAGAAAATGAAAAGGCTATAGTCAAAATGGAGGCTGATATTGCAGAGGAAACCGAGAAAAAAATAAGGCAGATGAATGAGCAGGCTGAGCAGGAGCTGGAAAAGGAAAAGCAACTGCTCATAGAAAAATGCAACAAGCAGCTGGCTGATTTGGAAAGCAACTATACAAACAACCATGACAGTCTGGTGGACAAGGTTTTTCAGAGCATTATACATGTTTAAGCACTTTTAGCTTTGTCACAGGCATTTGTTGTTAATGTCTTGCTGCTCCTTTATATTGCCGGTTGATGAAGCTTACTACTTCGGTTAAGGAGGTTATGCATGGCTGGCTCAATGGCCTACAGCGGTATTAACACAAAAGTAAAGGCAATGTCCCGCAAATTAATCAACAGGGACGATTATAACAGGATAATTGCTCTGGAAACAGTTTCTGACTTTGTTTCATATTTAAAAAAGCATCCCGGTTACCAGGGGCTTTTTCAGAAATATGATGAGCATGACATACACAGATCTGAAGCAGAGCGTGTTTTTATAAACGGTTTATATCTTGATTATGCAAGAATATATCGTTTCGCCAATGAGGAACAACGAAGTGATCTTAAGTTGTTCTTTTTTAGGTATGAGGTGAATGTGCTTAAAGCATGCATAAGGCTGATAAAATCACATGACAATGCCTTTGATCTTTCTGCCTTTCAACCTTTCTTTACAAAGCATTCACAGATTGATGTAGCCAGGCTCTCCTCTTCTCAATCTATGGATGAATATATAAATAATCTGGCAGATACCCAATATTATCAGGTTCTGTCAAAGCTAAGCTCAAGATCCGATCTGTCCTCCTTCGATTATGAAATGGCCCTCGATTCGTATTATTTTACGAAATCATGGCGACTAAAGGATAAGCTTTTAAAGGGCGATACCCTTAAAGCCTTTACCTTAAGAATGGGCACGGAGATTGATCTGCTTAATATAATGTGGATATACCGTTCGAAGATAATGTTTGATATGGGCGCTTCCGACATTTTCACCAATCTCATCCCTGTATGCTACAGGCTTACCAATGAGCAGCTAATGAAGCTTATTGGCAGTGTGACTGTGGAGGAGTTTTTAATTAATCTGGATTCTACAAAATATGCCGGCTTTGTGCCCCATTTAAAGGACGGTAGCATGGAACATGAGTACTATCGCATTTTAAACAGAATTTATAAGTATAATGCAGCGAGATTTCCTGCCTCAATGTCTGAAGTTAATTACTATCTTTTTCGAAAGGATATGGAGATAAAAAACCTAACAACAATACTGGAAAGCATACGATACAGGCTTGACAGCAAAAAGGCGCAGGAAAACTTGCTTATACTGTAATTATCCCGTATATACGAAAGGAGTGAGGCATTTGATAGAAAAAATGCGATTTCTCAGTATAACCGGGCCAAAGGATGATTTTGACCGGGTTGTTAATAAATATCTGACCAAATATGAAATACATCTGGAGAATGCACTTGCCGAGCTTGGAACCTCATACAATCTTAAGCCCTTTATTGAAAACAATCCCTATAAAGAGCTTATTAGCAAGTCTGAGGATTTAATAAAAAAGCTTGACAAGGGAGTTTCTTCAAAAGAGCTTCTATCATCAAATGAAGCTACAGAAATAATAAATTCGGCTTATAACATGCTTGCGGATTTTAACAGCAAAAAAAATGAGCTTAAAAGACAGCGCCAGGAATGCAATGACTTGTTGATACAGATCGAGCATTTCAGGCAGCTGGATTATGATATTCATCAAATTATAAATTTTAAATTTATTAAGTACCGTTTTGGTAAGATACCTGTTGATTTTTATACCAGGCTGTCGAAATATGTTTATGACAACCTTAATACTGTTTTCTATGAATGTGACCGTGACAAGGATTATGTATGGGGTATATATTTTGTTCCTGCAGGTTATGCCGACAAGATAGATGCAATATATGCTTCACTCCATTTCCAACGGATCAAGATTCCCGATGCATATAATGGAACTCCCGAGGAATCCTACCAATCCATAAAGGCAAAAATGGCCGCTATCAATAAGGAGCTTGAAGAGCTGAATTTACAGATAAAGCAAAAGCTTAATGAAATATCTGATAAGCTGTATGCAGCCCATCACACGGTAAATGTTCTTTCAAAAAACTTTGATGTGCGTAAAATGGCAGCCTGTACCCGCCAAAAGGAAAATGGTGATGTATTTTATATCCTTTGCGGATGGATTTCACAGGCAGACTCAGAAAAGATGCTGGCGGAGGCTGATGAGGATCCTCTTGTATATTGTGTATGCAATGACAACTATGCCGAGTCTGATATAAAGCCTCCCACCAAGCTGAAGAATCCAAAGCTTTTTAAGCCATTTGAAATGTTTATAAGAATGTATGGGCTACCTGCCTACAATGAAATGGATCCGACCCTTTTTGTAGCCATTACCTACTCCTTTATTTTCGGTGTAATGTTCGGTGATGTCGGTCAGGGGCTGTGTCTTTTAATAGGAGGCGCTCTACTCTACTTCACTAAAAAAATGAATATTGCTGCAATTGTTGCTTTGGCCGGTGTATTCTCAACCATTTTTGGCTTTATGTATGGCAGCATATTTGGTTTTGAAACCATATTAAAGCCAATTTGGCTGTCACCAAGAGAAAATGTTATGACTATGCTAATAACCAGCGTAGCTTTTGGAGTATTTCTGATACTGGTGGCTATGATAATAAATATTATTAATTCAATTAAGGCCAGGGAATGGGGCAAAGTATTTTTTGATACCAACGGAGTGGCTGGTCTTGTATTTTATGCAGCTTTAATTACAAGCGTAGCCCTTATATTCACAGGCAGAAAGCTGCCGGGAACTATAATACTGGCAATATTCTTCGGCATTCCTCTGCTGCTTATGTTTTTCAAGGAGCCACTGACGCATTGGATAGAGAAAAAATCGCGCATATTCCCTGAACATAAGGCAATGTTCATCTTAGAATCATTTTTTGAAATGTTCGAGGTTTTGCTCAGTTACCTGACTAATACTATTTCCTTCCTTAGAGTAGGTGCCTTTGCATTGAGCCATGCAGGCATGATGGCAGTCGTAATGCTTCTGGCAGGTGCGGAGCATGGCAGCCCGAATATAATAGTCCTGATATTGGGCAATGCCTTTGTATGTCTGCTGGAAGGCCTGATAGTAGGAATTCAGGTACTGCGTCTGGAATATTATGAAATGTTCAGCCGCTTCTATAAGGGCAACGGCAAGGAATTTAAGCCATATAAATGCAATTAATCCATAATCAATGCCATTTGCTTTTTTAAAGCTTAAATTTACCTATCGATTTCTATGAGTAAACCGTTTACAGATAAATTTTCATTTTTATATTAATAAATATTTTTACTTAATTGAATTTAAGGAGGATATATCATGTTAGCTAATATTTTACTGGTAATTGTATTGTTATTAACCATTATCATTCCTTTTGGCATCTTTTTCTACAGCAAAAAAACCAAAGGCGGATTTAAAGCAGCACTTGGCTTTAATATATTCCTTTTCTTTGGTGTCCTGCTGCTTGCTAATATTATGATGTTTACCGGCAAGGTATACGCCGCTGAAGCAGCCGGTGCAGCAGCCTCTTCCGTAGAAAGCTGGAGATTTATTGCTGCCGCCCTCTCAACCGGTTTATCCTGTATCGGTGGCGGTATAGCTGTTGCTTCAGCCGCTTCCGCAGCTCTTGGTGCCATAAGCGAAGATGCTTCTATTATGGGTAAGTCCCTGATTTATGTGGCAATGGCGGAAGGTGTCTGCCTGTACGGTCTAATTATTTCGCTTATGATTCTTAATGCATAAATTGCTCCGGTAAAATTTCGATAAAGGAAAAAGCTAAGCGGGAGTTTTGCACGGATTAGGAGGCATCTGTATGCGTATGTATGTAATTAGTGATAATATTGATACCTATACAGGAATGAAGCTTGCCGGCGTAAACGGTGTTGTAGTCCATACCAGGAGCGACTTTATAGAGCAGCTTGATAAGGTATTGGCTGATAAAACAATTGGCATAGTTCTGATAACCGAGAAGCTTTGCAATGAATCAAGAGATACAATTAATAAGCTTAAATTGACCTTAAAAACTCCCCTGATTGTTGAAATACCCGACAGACATGGCAGCGGACGAAGACCCGATTTTATAACAGCTTATGTCAATGAAGCCATCGGACTCAAATTATAAATTCAGGAAAGGTATGAGAATATGACGCTTGATGAAAAATTGGATCATTTCTACAGCTCTGTTATAGAAAGCGCTACCAGACAACATCTGGAAATAATTGAAGAGTACAAAAAAACCCTGAAAAAGAATTATGATGAGCGCAAGGAAGCTGCCCTGCGAAAGGCAGATGCTATATACCGAATGGCTGTTGACAATATAACCAGGGAAAGAAATCGCAAGCTTTCTGCCCTGGCTATGGAGCTTCGCCGAAATGTACTGGAAAAAACAGAGGAATATACAGAGCTGATCTTTCGGGATGCAAGGCTTAAGCTTGATGAATACATGAAAACTCCTGAGTATATTGATTTATTGACTCGTCTTATAATGGAGGCCAAGGATTTTGCAAAACGTGATGCCATTACGGTTTATATTAATCCCACTGATGCAGACAAGCAAAAGTTTCTTGAGGAAAAAACAGGGGTTGCACTTACAATAAGCGACCGTGATTTTATCGGAGGCATTCGGGCTGTAATCCCTTCTCACAAAATCCTAATAGACAAATCATTTAAAACCAGAATGGAAGAACTAAAGAGTGACTTTACTCTTTAAAATTGGAAAGGGAGTTTATCCTATGAATTCGACTGCTTATATATATGGAATTAATGGTCCTATTGTTTATGTTAAAGGCAATCATAATTTTAAAAACGGTGAAATGGTACTTGTGGGCAAGGACAGGCTGGTTGGCGAGGTTATAGGCCTTGTTACCGGTAAAACCACAATTCAGGTATATGAGGATACCGGCGGACTCAAGCCAGGAGATGAGGTTATTAGTACCGGAGCCGCCATATCCGTTACATTGGCACCGGGAATTATCGGCAATATTTTTGACGGTATAGAGCGGCCTTTAAATGAAATAGCCAAACAGTCAGGTGCCTTTATCTCAAAGGGTGTCAGCGTTGATCCTCTTGATGTAAGCAAAATGTGGGATGTCCATATTACAGTGAAGCCCGGAGATAAAGTGTACGGTGGCACAATAATAGCCGAAGTACCTGAAACAAGATCCGTTATTCACAAATCCATGGTACCTCCCAATCTTTCAGGAACCGTGATAAAGGTTGCAGCTGACGGTAAATACACTATTAAAGACACAATAGTGACTATTATAGATGACAATGGTAATGAAATAGAGCTTACATTAGCTCAAAGATGGCCGATCCGTGTACCAAGGCCAACTGCAAAAAGATATCCCAGTGATCGTCCTCTTATAACAGGACAGCGTATTATTGATACTCTCTTCCCTATATCCAAAGGAGGTACTGCTGCTATTCCTGGCGGTTTCGGTACAGGCAAGACCATGACCCAGCACCAGCTTGCAAAGTGGTGCGACGCCGATATCATTATATATATCGGCTGTGGGGAAAGAGGCAATGAGATGACTGAGGTTCTTGAAGATTTTTCAAAACTGCTTGACCCAAGAACCGGCCAGCCTCTGCTGGATCGCACAACCTTGATTGCCAATACCTCAAACATGCCGGTTGCAGCCCGTGAGGCCAGCATATATACAGGTATCACGCTGGCTGAATACTACCGTGACATGGGTTATCATGTTGCTGTTATGGCAGATTCCACCTCCCGTTGGGCAGAAGCCTTGCGTGAACTGTCCGGCCGATTGGAAGAAATGCCTGCAGAAGAAGGCTTCCCTGCCTATCTGGCATCAAGGCTCTCCGCCTTTTATGAAAGAGCCGGATTTATGCAAAATCTTAACTGGACTGAGGGAAGTGTTTCAATCATTGGAGCGGTATCACCACAGGGCGGCGACTTCTCTGAGCCTGTAACACAAAACACCAAGCGCTTTGTCCGCTGCTTCTGGGCACTTGACAAATCTCTGGCTTATGCAAGGCATTTCCCTGCCATCAATTGGCTTACCAGCTACAGTGAATATGTTGCTGATCTCGCTCCCTGGTACACTAAAAATGTCGGTGAGAATTTCATAGAATACAGAAAAAGGCTGCTCAGTATCTTAAGCCAGGAAAGCCAGTTAAATGAGATTGTCAAGCTGATAGGCAGCGACGTTCTCCCTGATGATCAGAAGCTGGTCCTGGAAATCGCCAGAGTAATTCGTCTTGGTTTTGTACAGCAAAATGCCTACCATCCATCCGATACCTATGTACCTTTGGCCAAGCAGCTTAAGATGATGGAAATCATACTGTATCTTTACAAAAAATCAAAGCAGCTTATAGACCGTAACATGCCAATGTCCTTATTAAGGGAGTATCCCATATTTGACAGGATAATTTCAATTAAATATGATGTGGCCAATGATGAGCTTCATAAATTTGACGAATACAAGGCAATGATTGATGAATTCTATGAAGATATTATGAAAAAGAACGCCTAAGAAAGGATTGTGTTTTAATGTCAATAGAATATTTGGGTCTTAGCGAAATTAACGGTCCCCTCATCGTTCTGGAGGGCGTTCGCAATGCCTCCTTCGATGAAATTGTTGAAATTACCATAGAAGGCAATAAAAAGAAAATAGGCCGTATTGTGGAGCTGTATGAGGATAAGGCTGTAATACAGGTATTTCAGGGAACCGAAGATATGTCCTTATACAATACCCATACAAAGCTATTGGGACATCCTATGGAAATTAGCCTGTCACCTGATATACTTGGTCGTATTTTTAACGGTGTCGGACAGCCTATAGACGGACTCGGCACCATCATACCGGAAATTAGGAGGAATATTAACGGGCAGCCCCTAAATCCCTGCACACGTGAATATCCCCGTAACTATATAAAAACAGGTATATCTGCAATAGACTGCCTTACCACCCTGATTAGGGGCCAGAAGCTGCCTATCTTTTCCGGCAACGGTCTGCCCCATGATCAATTGGCGGCACAGATTGTCAAGCAGGCGTCGCTTGGGGAAAACAGTGAGGGTGAATTTGCTATAGTATTTGCGGCTATGGGAATCAAGCATGATGTAGCAGACTTTTTCAAACGAACCTTTGAAGAAAGCGGAGCCAGCTCCCATGTTGTAATGTTCCTGAATCTTGCCAATGATCCGGTGGTTGAACGACTTATAACGCCTAAAGTTGCATTGACTGCCGCCGAATATCTTGCCTTTGATAAGGGCATGCATATACTGGTTATATTGACCGATATGACCTCTTATGCTGAAGCAATGCGCGAGGTATCCTCCTCCAGAGGTGAAATTCCCAGCAGAAAAGGTTACCCCGGCTATCTGTACAGCGAACTTGCTGCTATATACGAAAGAGCCGGTATTGTACGTGGCTGTCCCGGTTCCGTAACCCAGATACCGATACTGACCATGCCGAATGATGATATAACCCATCCTATCCCTGATCTTACAGGATATATTACTGAGGGTCAGATCGTACTGGACCGTTCACTTTACCAGAAGGCAATATATCCTCCTATCAATATCCTGCCTTCCCTCTCCCGTCTGATGAAGGACGGTATAGGCAAAGGCTATACAAGAGAGGATCATCAGGATCTTGCCAATCAGCTCTTCTCCTCATATGCACGTGCTGGCGAAGCAAGAGCCCTTGCAAGTGTTATCGGTGAGGATGAGCTTTCAGATATTGATAAGAAATACCTTAGATTCGGAGCAGCCCTTGAGGAGGAATTCATCTCCCAGGGATTACATGAAGACAGAAGTATCACAGAAACCCTTGATTTGGGCTGGCAGTTACTTAAGATCCTGCCCAGAGAAGAGCTGGATAGAATTGATACGAAGATACTGGATAAATATTATCCAAAGAATGAAAGTGCAGACGAGCAGAGGTGATCAGATGAATCCAAATACCTTCCCTACAAAAGGAAACCTGATTCTGGCCAAAAACTCCTTAAAACTGGCAAAGCAGGGATATGAGCTAATGGATAAAAAGCGTAATATTCTTATGCATGAGCTTATGGAGCTTATAGATAAGGCCAGGGATATTCAGTCAGAAATTGATTCCACCTTCTCTTCTGCTTACAGAGCGCTTCAACAGGCAAATATTGAAATGGGAATTGCAAATGTAACAGAACTGGCGGCTACTACACCTGAAGAAAATTCAATTCGTATTAAACTTCGAAGTATCATGGGTATAGAGATTCCTTTGGTTGAGTTTGACAATATACCGCTTAAACCCAGCTATACCTTCTTTCAAACTACCATGTCCCTTGATGAAGCTGCGAAAAACTTTGCCAAGGTTAAGGAGCTTACTATACGCTTGTCCATGATTGAAAACTCAGCCTACCGTCTTGCCACCCATATAAATAAAACCCAAAAAAGAGCAAATGCATTAAAAAATATTACTATTCCTTATTTTACCAAATTGGTAGCTGATATACAGAATGCCCTTGAGGAAAAGGAAAGAGAGGAATTCACAAGGCTTAAGGTGGTAAAAAGGCGGAAGATACAAAAGGAAACAGTGGTATAAATTACCTGGACTATTTTTTTTAACTGGTCCGAATAAATTATATCATAGCGGCCATAATAAATAACAGATACGACATAGAACTTCATTTGACATGATGATATCAGCTCACTTGGGAAGTCGTGTCGTATCAGTACAACAGAATATAAAATCTGTAGTTTTGTCTCAGAATTACAGAATGCAAATTTCGTAGATGACGGGAGATGGTAGCATTGGGAAGTGGAAGGCTTTAGATTGCTGAGTCTCTCGCAATCTAATGAAATTTTGCGCTAAAATCGATGAGACACCAATGGCAGAAGCAGGGGTATGTTTATCCCTGCTTTTGTCATGGTAATTATTTTTATTTAATTTATTTTTAGCTCCTATTTTGCTATTTCAGGCTTATCTGCTTCATATCATGGCCTGTGGGATTCTGGAAGAGTCTGAGTCCGAACTCTTCTGCTATAGACATAATATGATCAAAAATATCCGACTGGATATTTTCATACTCCACCCAATTAGTAGTATTGGTAAAGGCATATATTTCAAGAGGCAGGCCTGTCTCACCGGGAGGCAGCTGACGAACCATAATCGTCATCTGCTTCTGCAGCTTCGGATGATTATTCAGATATTGCTGGATATAAGCCCTGAAGGTGCCTATATTGGTCATATGTCTGCCGTTTATTTTAAGATTCTCCTCCATGCTGATACTTTTGTTATATGTATCCAGCTCCTGAATCTTATTTTCCATGTATTCCCTGATATGATTTATTTTCTTAAATTTCTCTATCATCTCGGGTGTACAAAAGCATATACTGCTCAGATCAATATATATCGCCCTTTTAATTCGTCTTCCTCCTGATTCAGCCATACCCCTCCAGTTCTTGAAGGAATCCGATACAAGCGTATAGGCCGGTAAGGTAACAATCGTTTTGTCAAAATTCTGAACCTTGACGGTATTCAGGGTTATGTCTATAACATAGCCGTCAGCACCGGCCTTGGGCACCTCAATCCAGTCACCTATTCTGAGCAAATCATTTGAGGTAAGCTGAATACCCGCAATAAAGCCAAGAATTGAATCCTTAAAAACAAATGAAAATACTGCTGCAAAGGCACCAATTCCACCCAACAATATCAGCGGATTCTGATTCATCAGGGTGCCGACTATTACAATTCCGATAATAATATAAAAGACTATTTTTACAACCTGAAGCAGTCCCTTTATGGGCCTGATGTTGGATATTGGATAATGTCTGTAAATACTGTCCACCGCATTCAGCAGGGAGCTGAATATAAATGCAACAGCCACCAGCAGATAAACTGAGGCTGCCCTGTGAATTATACCGGCAGTTTTGCCGTACATGGGTGCAAAGATGTAGACAACAATACCCGGGAAGAGATTTGCCAGTCTGTGGAAAACCTTATGCTCCCACATGATATTGTCCCATTTGAACTTATTGCCAAGTATAATTTTCTTCAGCAGCTTCAAAATCAGCTTCTTTATGACTAAGTCCCCAATGATGCATATTAGCACCAGCTCAAGGGTCAAAATCGTATAGGCCAGATATACTGCCGCCTTTTCAGCAAAGTCATGCTTAAGCAGCCAGCCGTTTAAATCCGTAAAATCCATAAACAATTGCCCTCCTCCATCAGCTCCGTTAAAGCCATTTTGTAATTTCATCATTTATCTTCTATCTTCTGCTAATACTGTTTCTTATCATCGACAAAAGCAGTTACTCCTATGATCCGGTACACAAATTTCTTAAAATATCTGGTTTTACTATTCCAAAAAATTTGGTTTCCTATTTTTAACATCGAGTTTATGATTCGTACAATATCTTACTATTATATAAATTCAGTGTCAAATATATTCCATCGCATTAAATATTTGGCATTTCGTAGCATGAGCTTAATTAATAAAATGATAAATAACAAGAATATTTGCTTGCAAAATTCTAATTTGATTTTAATGTCTAATACAGTATAATGTGTTAGAATATTATTGCTAAAAAATTGGCATAAGCTATTAAATATGTCTGTAGAAATGAGAATATTGCATCCATCAACAATGCAATATAAATCATGTTCTAGCAGGCATAAAGCTTCCGATAATCTGGTAATATAATATTAATTCCATTATTTTAACCGGATTATTACTACACAGGATAACAATAAATAATCCGAAAAGAGGTGTATATATGTGGTTTTCCAAATCCACTGATGAGGTTCTTAAAGCGCTTGAGGTAGATCCTCATTCAGGATTGTCAACTGAAGAGGCCAGGCGCCGTCTTGAGAAATATGGCTATAACAAGCTTAAGAGCAAGCCCAAAAAAAGCATTATTTCCCTGTTTCTCTCCCAGCTTAAGGATATGCTTATATATGTTCTTCTGGCAGCTGCGGTAATAACATTTATAATTAATGAGATTGCAGATTCTATTATAATCCTGCTGGTTATTATTCTTAATGCAGTTATTGGTGCTGCTCAGGAGTACAAAGCCGGCAAGGCTGTTGAAGCTCTGCAAAAAATGACCACACCCAAGGCTATTGTAAGAAGAGACGGCAATGTTATAGAAATTAATTCCGAGGAAGTCGTACCTGGTGACATAGTTTTATTGGACGCAGGCAGATATATACCGGCAGACTTAAGGTTGATTGAAAGCGCCAATTTGCAGATTGAAGAATCGGCCCTGACAGGTGAATCTGTCCCTTCCAGCAAGGATGCTTCAGCAATACTTGACGATTCCAAGACAGCTATTGGTGACAGGGCCAATATGGCCTTTATGTCAACCCTGACCACCTACGGCCGTGGTGAAGGTGTCGTAGTGGCTACCGCAATGGAAACCGAAATAGGAAAAATAGCTAAAATTCTCGAGGATGAAGACAATGAAATGACCCCTCTTCAGAAAAGGCTTGAGGAGCTGGGTAAGCTGCTTGGTTTTCTGGCAATCGGTATTTGTGCGGTAATATTCCTTGTTGCCCTGCTTCAAAAGAGGGATTTATTCGAGATGTTCCTGACAGCAATCAGTCTTGCTGTCGCAGCCATACCTGAAGGACTTGCAGCCATAGTTGCGATTGTATTGGCCCTGGGCGTTACAAGGATGTCCAAAATCAATGCCATAGTAAAAAGGCTCCCTGCAGTTGAAACTCTGGGCTCGGTAAACATCATCTGCTCAGATAAAACCGGTACACTCACCCAAAACAAAATGACGGTTGTAAGGCATTACACATACAATAGGCTTACAGATATACCTGCAAGCTCCAATAAGCTGCAGGCAAGTCCTGATGAGCTGGAGCTGGTTCGCTCTCTCGTTCTGTGCTCTGATGCCACCTTTGTTGACGGTGTCGGGACCGGTGATCCTACCGAGATTGCTCTGATTGTATTGGGTGAAAAATATGGCCTTGGCAGAGATTCCACCCATACCAAATTCAAAAGAATATCCGAAAATCCCTTTGACTCAGACAGAAAGCTGATGTCCACCTTAAATCAGGAAGGCGATCATTTCAGGGTTCATACCAAGGGAGCAATCGATAACCTACTGAAGATATCAAGCTCAGTACTTATTGATGGTCAGGTGATGCCATTAACTGATGAGATAAAAGGCAACTTCCTGAAGGTAGCTGAGGAAATGTCTGACTCTGCTCTTCGTGTTTTAGGTGCGGCATATAAGGATACCGATAAGGTTATAGTCCCTGAGGAAATGGAAAAGGACTTAACCCTAATCGGCCTTGTGGGAATGATAGATCCGCCCAGGCTTGAAGTGAAGGCTTCTATAGATAAGGCAAAATTGGCCGGCATCTGCCCTGTTATGATAACAGGCGACCACAGAAATACCGCTGTGGCCATCGCTAAGGAGCTGGGTATTGCCCAGTCTATTGAACAAAGCATAAGCGGAGCAGAAATTGATCAAATGAGCGATGAGGAGTTTTCTTCCCGAATTAACAATTACAGAGTATTTGCAAGAGTATCTCCGGAGCATAAGGTTAAAATAGTAAGAGCCTTTAAGGCACAGGGCAATATCGTATCCATGACCGGTGACGGTGTTAATGATGCACCATCTCTAAAATATGCCGATATCGGTGTGGCTATGGGTATCACCGGTACCGACGTTGCCAAGGGTGCCAGCGATATGATACTGACTGACGACAATTTCACTACAATAGTCCATGCAATTGAGGAAGGCCGAAATATTTACAACAATAT
>Ga0134093_1001318_pt1 | contig 24378 bp, 20 predicted proteins | sample 4_1taG_FD_94452 | JGI IMG/M metagenome (GOLD analysis project Ga0134093, IMG submission 94452) | Switchgrass degrading microbial communities from high solid loading bioreactors in New Hampshire, USA - 4_13_20_68_A1 metaG | ecosystem: Engineered > Bioreactor > Semi-continuous > Anaerobic >...
GAAAGGTGATTTTTTGTATAACAATCGTTTCCGCACCCGCATAGCGGGTGGTTTATTGTTTCGCATGGCTCATTTCTCTGTAGAGAAACTCGCTTCATGCTCAACAGGCTAAAGCCTATAAATAAAAAATCCCTCCAACCGAAGTTGGAGGGATTTGGAGCCGCTGGTGGGAATCGAACCCACGGCCTGCTCATTACGAGTGAGCTGCTCTACCTCTGAGCCACAGCGGCTTGAACATCGCTATATAATTTTAACAGGTTTTATAACTAAAATCAAGCTTGAACCACCGTTACAAAAAATAAATTTTTCAGTAATCCGGATTATGGAAAAACATGAACTTTATTCATATTTGTCCATAATCGCATCTTAAATACTCTTGGATATTTCAGCCACCTCGAACTTTACCCTTTCCTCATCCACCGTCTTAAATTCCCTGCCTTCCATTATAATGCTGCCGTCAACAATTACGGTGTCCACATCCGCCCCCTGGGCTGCGTACACGACGGCGGAGATGGGGTCATTCATCGGGTAAAAGTGGGGCTTGTCGGTATCCAGTATTATTAAATCCGCCTTCAGCCCTTCTTTTATACAGCCTGTTTCGCCTCCGAAACCAATCGCCTTTGAGCCGTTGGCCGTAGCCATCATGACAGCCTGTTCGGCGCTTACAAGCCGCGGGTCTCTATTGACGCCTTTGTGAATAAGCGCTGCAAGGTGGACTTCCTCAAACATATTGAGGTTATTGTTGCTGGATGCCCCATCAGTTCCCAAAGATACCGAAATTCCCCTTTCAATCAGCCGTGGTATATCGGCTATACCGCTTCCCAGCTTCAAATTGCTGGTAGGATTGTGCACCACATTTACTTCCCTGGCCTTGAGTATTTCGACATCCTCCTCGGACAGGTGAACACAGTGGGCGGCGAGGACAGGGACATCAAAAATCCCGCACTTCTCACATATTTCCACCGAATCCATCCCGTATTTGGCTATGCTCTCCTCCCGTTCCTTCGCCGTCTCAAGCAGATGGATATGTATGCCTGTGCCGTACTCTTTTGCCAGTTGTGCCGCATCCTTTAAGGACTCTTCGGTGTAAAGGTAGGTGGAATGGACTTCCACGTAAACCCGTATCCTGCCGTTGGCGCTTCCGTTCCAGCGCCGGTAGTATTCAAAGCCGTCACATGGCTCGCACTTTTTTCCGTTTTCGTATTTTATAGGGTTCCTGCACAAATTGGCCCTTATCCCCGATTCAACAACTGCTCTGGCAACCTCATCCATATGAAGGTACATGTCGGCGAAAGCAGTGGTCCCCGACTTGACCATCTCTATAATTCCCAGCAGGGTGCCCCAATAGACATTTTCAGGCGTGAGCTTCGCCTCGACAGGAAAAATCCTGTCAAAAAGCCACTCTTCCAGGGGCAGGTCATCTGACATATTCCTCATAAGGGTCATGGCGCAGTGGGTATGGGCATTTACAAGCCCCGGCATGGCTAACCGGTGTCTGCCGTCAATAATCCTGTCGGCTTTGAAGCCTTCCGGCACTTCGCCTGAGCCCCTGACAAAGGCAATACGGTCCCCGCATATACCTATGTTTCCTTTTTTTATGAAGGGAATCCCGCTGTCTGCGGTAATGATGTCTATATCTTTAAGCAAAACATTCATTTCTCAACCTCAGCAAATTTATTCTTCCAAGCCCTGACAAAGTTTTATTCCGTCCAGCTTTCCAGGTACCGCTTCTGTTCCTCGGTAAGCTTGTCTATATTCACGCCCCACGCTTTAAGCTTCATGACAGCCACCCTGTTGTCTACATCCTGCGGCACGTCTACAACCCTGTTACCCAGCTTGCTATAGTTATTCAGGATATATTCGGCACACAGCGCCTGAAGGGCGAAGCTCATGTCCATTATCTCGGCGGGGTGCCCGTCCCCTGCGGCAAGGTTCACAAGCCTTCCTTCCGCAAGCAGGTTCAACCATCTCCCATCCGGCATCCTGTACCCCATTATATTCTTTCTCTGCTCTTTTTTCTCTACAGCCAATTTTTCCAGATCCCTTACCGACACCTCAACGTCAAAATGCCCCGCGTTGCACAGCACAGCGCCGTCCTTCATATTTTTGTAGTGTTCTGCGGTTATCACATCCTTGCAGCCCGTCGCAGTTATAAATATATCTCCGATTTTTGCAGCGTCGGCCATTGGCATCACTTTGAAGCCGTCCATTATAGCCTCCGTAGCCTTTATCGGGTCGATCTCACATACTATCACGCTCGCTCCAAAGCCTTTTGCCCTCATCGCTATCCCTTTGCCGCACCAGCCGTACCCTGCCACCACAACGTTTTTGCCTGCAACAATAAGGTTTGTGGTCCTGTTTATCCCGTCCCACACCGATTGGCCTGTGCCGTAGCGGTTATCGAAAAGATATTTGCAGTAGGCATTATTAACCGCTACCATGGGGAACTTCAGGGCCCCCTCCCGCTCCATGGCTTTAAGCCTTATCACTCCTGTGGTCGTCTCTTCACAACCACCCATCACATGGGGGATAAGCTCCTTTTTGGCGGTGTGAAGCATGTGAACCAGGTCTCCCCCGTCATCAATTATTATGTTGGGCTTATAGCCGAGAGCCAGGGTAAGATGCTCCCTGTATTCTTCATCGGTAGCGCCGTGCCAGGCATAGACATCCAGACCATCCTTAACAAGGGCCGCAGCCACATCATCCTGAGTAGAGAGGGGATTGCTTCCCGTCACAGACACCTCTCCTCCCCCGGCAGCAAGCACTTTGGCCAGGTAGGCCGTCTTTGCCTCAAGATGGACCGAAAGGGTTATGCGCACTCCCTTGAAAGGCTGGGACCTGCTAAATTCCTCTTCCAGCTCCCTGAGAAGAGGCATGTTTTTCTTTACCCACTCGATCTTTTGCTTCCCCGATTCCGCAAGGCTAATATCCCTTATAACGCTTTTCAAACCTCGTCTCCTCCTTTGTGCCAGTTCTCTACAATCTTCCTGATCAGCAACGTAAACTTGCGTTCCGCTTCTTTTGCCGTCCTCATCACCTCTTCATGGTGCAAAGGCTGGTCCAGTATGCCGGCAGCCATGTTGGTGATGCAGGATATCCCGAGGACGTTTATCCCTGCATGCCGTGCTACTATGACTTCAGGCACCGTTGACATGCCTACGGCGTCAGCCCCTAATATCCCTAACGCCCTTATTTCTGCAGGGGTTTCGTACATTGGGCCTTGGGTGAAAGCATAAACCCCCTCCTTCAGTTCCAATCCCTCGGACGCGGCCACATCCTTAGCCATCTTCCTTAATTTCTTGCTGTAGGCATCGGTCATGTCAGGAAACCTCAACCCGAATTCATCCAGGTTAGGTCCCCTCAGGGCCGACGGCGCAAAAAAGCTGATATGGTCTTTTATCAGCATCAGGTCTCCGGGTTTAAAACTTTTGTTTATTCCACCTGCGGCGTTTGTAACTATGAGGTTGCCAATACCCATCAGCCTGAACACCCTCACATGAAACACCACATCCGGAATCTCATAGCCTTCGTAATAATGGAAACGGCCTTTCATAGCAAGTATAGGCCTTCCTGAAATCGTGCCCGCCACAAGCTTTCCGGCATGTCCCTCAACTGTCGGCAAGGGAAAGTTTGGAATATCTTTGTAATCAATCTGGATTTTGTCCTCCACATCATCCACCAAAGATCCCAGACCTGAACCAAGGACTATAGCTATCTCGGGCCGGAAACTGAGCCTCGACTCTATATACTCTGCAGCCTCTGTAAGTTTTTGATAATACTCCTTCACTGCTTATCTCCTTTTACTGTTTTTGAACATTATTATACCATTCTTTATTATTTTGTATCAACTTATATCAAGGGGTAGGCAGCTTTATCCGTTCAGCATGGTGATCTTTTTTTGTTCATCGCATATGATTAGCTTCCTTTTTCCTTCAAGGGCCGTGTCAAGCATCACCTTTCCATCCCACAGGTCCACTAAGTACTTCAGCGTCTCGTAAGCATAACTCAGTTCCAGATCCCTTCCGTCATAGTCATGCTCCAGTACAAGGGTATTATCCCTCTGTACCCATTCGACTACTTTTATGGAAGGTATACTGCCCATTCCTACCGATGATGCAAGGGTGTTTCTTATTTTTTTCCACCCTTCTTCATCCGATACTTCTGAAATTACAAAGTCTCCGCCTGACTTTGCATATTCAAAAAGGTTCATTTCTTTGCACAGTTCATGGGTCAGGTATCTCCTTATGAAGGACTCATCCCTCTCAAGTTCCCTGACCTCGAAAATCTTTTCAGGCCTGTGGCTGTATCTTCTTTTCAGGTCTTCGAATATTTTGAATCCTACGTAATAAGGGTTGATTCGCCCTTCCAGGGGCTTTATAACCTGGTTGTGCCTCTTCAAAAACTCTATATGAAGCGACTGGGGAAGCTCAAGCTTGTTAAGTATTGTATAGTGCCAGAAACTCGCCCAGCCCTCATTGATTATTTTGGTCTCTATCTGTGGGAGGAAATAAAGTGTTTCCTCCCGTACAATATTGATTATATCCCTCTCCCAATCCTGCAGCCTGCCATAGGTGGAAATGAACAGCAGCAAATCTTCCTCGGGTTCCAGTGGAATCTTCTTAATGTCCGGAATGGGCTCTTCCTCTTTTTTATCCCCTTCAAGCAGCGGGTGTTCGCTCCTTGGTTTTTGAAGCCTGGCCAAAAGAGCCTTTTTCTTATCCTCCTCTGAAAGCCTTTTCTCCCCGATTACCCGTGAAGTCTGAAATCTTATGGCATGAGCTGCGTTAAGCACTTTCTCAACCTTTTCATAACCTTTGCCCGGGTCCGCAATGTACTCCCTTATACGGTCCGCATGGTTCTTGAACATTTCCACCGTATACTCAGCCCTTGTTCCCTGTTTAAACAGCCTGTTGTTTTTGAAAAAGTCGTTATGCCCGTAAACATGGGCTATGGTAAGTATCTGCAACAGCAGAGTGTTATCCTTCATCAGATATGCAATGCAGGGATTGGAGTTTATGACCATCTCATGGGGCAAGCCGGACAGATTGTATTTGTAAAGGGTTTTTATCCTCTCGTAAGCTTTGCCGTAGCTCCAATGAGGATAATGGGACGGCATTCCCATATAGGCTTCATAGGCAATCATGTCCTCGTAGCTCACTATCTCAAATTCCTGGTCATAAAAGTCAAGCCCCTCTTCCCTGGCTACTTTTTCTATGCGCTCATTCCACTGTTCAAGCTCTCTCACGCTGTAATCAGTCATTGTACCACCTCGTCCTGTTCTCCTTCTTTGCTAAGAAGTTTTTTAAGGCCTGCCAGGATATCATCTTTTTTGGAAATGGTCACTATCACGAAGTTCTTGTTTTTTATGTTCCTCTGAAATTCCGACTTTATGGTGCTGCCTGCCGAGTAATATCCCGGCACTATCTCACCGTAGCCGAACAGATTGCACACCTCGCACAGCTTTCTGGCCGTCTCCACTGCCCTTTTGTTATCCTCGGCCCAGTTATCCCCGTCACTGCAGTGAAACGCGTAAATGTTCCAGTTAGCCGGGTTATACCTATTCTCAATGATTTCCAGCGCCTTCTCATAACCGCTGCTGATGTAAGTTCCCCCGGACTCTCCCCTGTGAAAGAACTCATTCTCGCTGACTTCCTTTGCCGTAGTCGTGTGAGCTATAAATACAACTTCAACGCTTGAGTACCTCAACCTCAAAAATTGATACAGCAGGAAATAAAAGCTTCTCGCCATATACTTTTTGGTCTGGTCCATGGAGCCTGAAACATCCATTATGCAGATGACCACCGCGTTGAAGTCTTTCCTTCGTACTTCCCTGACCCTGTGGTATCTAAGGTCATCTTCTATAAAAGGAAACCGTTCCGGCTCGGATACGCCGGTGTCAGATACGTCGGCACCTTCCATGGTCGCCTCCTCGCCGCGCAATTCCCTCATGCTGCGCAGGTAGGCCTGTTTTCTTTTTATTTTTTCAATCACCGAACGTTTTTTGGCAAGCCTCGGAGGGATGCCTTTTTGCTGGTAGCCCAGATATTTGAAATTTCTGGTGGACTCAAGGTCTGAAAGCTTTCTTCTGTCGATATCCGGAAGGTTAAGGTCATCGAACAGATAGTTGACCAATTCCTCAATGGTAATTTCGGTCTCATAAATGTCCTCCCCTTCCTGGTTTCCCGCCTGCCCTTTACCGCTTTTTTTGTGTAGGTCCGTGGCATCGCCTATCCTGTCGCCCCTTTTCTCGCTTCCGTCTCCCGAGCCCACTCCAGGTACATTTCTACCATATATAAATTTGTATTCCTTTATGCCCCTTATCGGGATCTTGATTTTTTTATCCTTGCTTTGCCCAATGATGCTCTCTTCGGCAATTATGCTTCCTATATTCTTTTTAATGGACTCTTCAACCAGCTCTCTGTGCCGCCTCCTGTCTTCAGCCGACCGGTCTTTCCCCCCACTGTCAAATTCTCTAAAAACAACCATACACATCTCCTCCGGCCTAATCTTTCCAAAGGTTGTTAGCAGCGTACTTCAGAACTACATTGCAGCAGTGGTCGCAATAACCGTTCCTCTTCATTTCATCAACCATAGCATTGTACTTTTCATTCTGCTCCTTATCCCTGACTTTTGCCTGCGTTATAACCCTGCTCAATTCCTTTACCGAAGCGGTCAGTTTCTTTTCTATGGCTTCCTTCAAAGGCTCATAGCTGCTATAGTCAAGCTTTCCGCCGTTCCTCAAAACAAAAAACATATAGGCTGTCACATCAGCCCTGAAGCCCCTGGCCGCAGAATCGGTTATGCCGATCTGTTCCTCTATGGAGCGCATAAACTTTTCGTCGGGCTCCAATTCTTCACCGGTGTTGGAATCTTTGATTTTGGTCTTATTGACAAAAGCTTCCGCATGGTCCAGATAATTGTTAAAAAGGCTTTCCGCCTGCTCCCTGTAACTGTGAATGAAGGCCTTGGTAACTTCGTTCTCAAGCATCTTGTTGTATTCTTTCTTTATGGAATCCTGCAGGTATCTCACGTACCTGCTTTTTTCCTCCTCACCTATCGAAAGGTCTTTGATTGATTTCACAAGCACCTCCATCACCGAAATAGGGTTTATGCAGCCGTGTTCCGATTCTGACAGCGCAGTATCAAGGGCTTTCATGATAAACCTTGTTGATATGCCTGTCATACCTTCTTTTGGCGCTTCTTCACGCAGTTCGAATATGTCAATCTTCTTTGTCATGCCCTTTTCTACAATTTCCTCGCCGTTATAAATCTTCAATTTGGTCATAGGGTCGACTTTACTGGATGGGGCAAGTCTGGTGAGTATAGCGAACATGGAGGCGACTTCCAGGGTATGTGGGGCTATGTGAGCCCTGAATTTGCTTTTTTTCAGCATCTTTTCGTATATTTTGATCTCTTCGTTCAATTCAAGACAGTAGGGTATTTCAATCTTGACAATCCTATCCAGAATGGCCTCATTGGTATGGTCGGATTTGAATTTGTTCCACTCCGCTTCATTTGAATGGGCCAGGATAACGCCGTCAAAGTATATCATAGCTCCCTTACCGGGCGACGGTATTGATTTCTCCTGGGTGGCAGTTATCATTGTATGAAGGTATTCCGTTTCATTTTTGAACACCTCTATGAATTCTACGATGCCGCGGTTTCCCACATTGAAGGCTCCGTTGAGGGACAACACCCTTGGATCGTCCTCAGGATACAAATCTATCTTTGAGATGTCCACCGACCCGATGAGCACCGAAGCATCCTGGTTATTGGGGTCAACGGGAGGTACGACGCCTATGCCTTTTCTGGACCTTATGGAAAAATCCACCGTCTCAACAGGAAACTTTTCAAATTCGCCATTAAATTCATTTTTCAGCCTGTACCGGCATACAGGGCACAAATCTCCTTCAATCCTTACATTCAGGATGTCTTCGAACTGTTCCCTCAAGTGCTTGGGCACCAGATGGAGGGGTTCTTCCCTCATAGGGCATCCTTTAAGCACATATATAGGAGGGCTTAACTCAAGGGCCCTTTTTAAAGCCTCCATCAGTGAAGACTTTCCCGAACCTACAGGCCCCACCAGGTACAGCACCTGCCTGGATTCTTCCCCTGCCATCGCCGCAGAGTGAAAGTACTGGACTATTTTCATTATGGTCTTGTCTATGCCAAAAAAATCGTCCGCAAAAAACTTGTATTTTTTTATAATATCATTGCCATATATCCTGCGCAGTCTTGGGTTTTCATCGGTCTTTATGACCTCTACGCCTTTTTCGGCTATGATGTTGTACAACCGCTGGTGTGCCAGCATGGGTATATCAGGGTTCTCTTTTACCAGATTTACATAATCAAGAAACGTTCCTTCAAAATGCTTACTTCTCCTCTCTTCCCTGTCTCTGCGTATTATCTCTGAAATATCCTTGCATGCCATGAACGCTGCCCCCTTTCATAAAAAAAAGAATGTTAGAACAATCCGGCCTACAATAAAATTATATTAAGCCGGACCTTTTAAAATACGGCGCTTTTGCAAAAAATATGTGTGCCGGATTTTACCAAAGCGCCTTTCGGCGGATTAATGCTATAATAAATAAATAAGATAGAAATATATCAGATTATGATATGCTCCGGGGGAAGTTATAGTGAGATGTACTTCAAAATTTTTAAGGAATTCAATATTTTTTCTCGCAGCAATCCTTACCGGCTTTTGCCTGTTTGCCGTCCAGCTTTCTTTCGGCCTTGGCGGTACAGCTTTAAACCCGGAGTTTCATGAAAAATTATTCGTAAAGCACGACATATATTCTCATACCCATAAAGTTATAAGCAGTTCCATGAAAGAGTTTACCGACAGCTTAAAAATATATTCTCCCCAGAGCCTTGAACAGCAGAAAGACATCCTTTTGCTGCTGGAAAGTTCCATAACTTCCGATATGATAAAGACTAACCTGGACTCTATAAGGGAAGGCCTGTTCCGGTACTTTAAAGGCGAAACGAAGTTCCTGCCCGATATATACCTGAAGGCGCAGGAGGAGGTATCCCGCAGCGATGAAAGCGGTGCTCCCCTAGCCATGCAAGACGAAGCCCCTTCAGCCGCCCTCGCAAAAATTGATAAAATAAATCTGAGCACGGTATTCATATATATTAATAGGAGCGATATTGCCGACAGCATATCCTTTATAAAGTTGTCCTGCTATATAATAGAACACCTTCCCGGTTTATTGCTGCCCCTAGTGATTGCCCTTGGGCTTATCAGCCTTGCTGTATCCGAAAATCTCGCCGGCCTTATAAAGTGGGCGGGTATAGCCTGCGCTGCCTGCAGCATGTTAAGCTTTGCCGCAGGTACAGGCCTCCAGGTGTATGCCCTCGCAGTGCTGCCCCGGAATATTTACCCCATTGCCATGTCCCTTCCGGTGAGCAGTGAAATAATAACAGCCTATGCAAAGGACATTGCCGCGCCTGTGTCGCTGTTCCTCGCAATTTCAGGCTTGGTCTTTGCCCTTTTATCTGCCTGCATGCTTTGCCTGCACCGGGCCTTGCCGGCCTTTTCCCGCCGTAAAGCCGTAAATTCGGGGCAAAAGGCACACCTGTCTGAAAATAACAGCATAAAAAATAAGTTACTGCTGCCGATAAAAAGGCTGGAAAAATTTCAAAAAATCCTGGCGTTAAGCCTCCTTCCGGCTATTGTGATGCCGCTGGCGCTATATAAGGTACACCGGTTGAAGGAGGACTTCCAATCCAACGACTTCGCCACAATAATCTCTAAAATCAAGAGAACAGATGCGGTTACACAGGTGATATCCGCCAAGGATGAGACCATATACGCTCTTCAGGTAAAAATCATAGACAGAAAAACCGAAAGGCCTGTGCCGGGCATACAGGTAAGTGTAAACGGTAGGTCGGCTGCATCAAACAAATATTACAATGAAACAGGCGTCACCGATACTGCCGGAGCGGTGAAATTCAACCTTGATAAAGGCGCATTCCAGTTAAGGTTTATTCCCGCGGGTTTTCCCTCCGGCTACCAAATACCTTCGCCTTACTTTTTCGACCTGAAAGCGGCCGGCACTATGATAATCACTCTTGTCCTCGATGAGGTTAACCAGGAGAACCCCGGCATAGCCGAAATCGAGGTGCTTGACGGTGACAACAAGCCGGTACCCGGCCTTGAACTGGAAATAGACAAGCCGGCCGGCGCTGTTGTTTCCAACTCTTCCGAACAGCTTGACAGGATATTCTCTTTTACCAATTCCGAGGGTATCGCTGTTTTTAAGCTGAATAAAGGGATCTACAGCGTTAAGTTCTCGGAGTCAAAGCTGCCACAGAAGTTCCATAATCCCTCCCCTATCGATATAGAAATCCTGCCTGATTCGGCTTCCAGGTACACCATAAGGCTTGTGGAGTCTAAAAAGCCTTGAAATCGATAATTGGGTAACATAATATGTTCCCTCTGAATATTATATAAGTGAAAGGAGGGAATTATAGTAATGATGCCATATTTCGTGTGCCCTTTTCAACATATGAGCGCAGCAGCGCCGGCACAGCCTGTGATGCCTGTTTACCCAATGCACCAAATGCCTGAGGCATATAACATTTCAGATATCGGCTCTATGGAAGAGATGGAAATTATGGATGAAATCAGTGGGAGCCCTGTAGCGAATGTGAGCGATCCTCCCCCAGTGTTGAGCAATAATCCGCCTACAGTCAGCATCGCCCTGTTTAAGGAGCTTACAGGATTCCCCAACTATGGCAATCCAAGCGGCAACGCAGACATCCTGTACACAGGAAACCGCGGCGTATGGACTTTCAATATACCGGCATTTTTTGCCGCTCTTGGCAATCTGCGGGCACAGATAGTCATCAGAGCGGTGCTGGACGACCATCAAAACGTTCCTGTGAGCCAGTATTCAGCAAGAATAGTAATAAACGGCAGTACGGTACACACAGGCAGGTTGCCCCTTGTACACGGAAGCCCGGTAGGCGGAAGATTCACTAACTGGAGGTCCCTTACCTTCAATGTGCCCAACTTAAGGAGAAACAACAACGTCGTAATAACCAACACTTCTTCTGCAGGTCCCGACGACTGGATTGCTCTGGACTGGATAGAACTAAGGCTTACCCCCGCCACTCAATCATAAATACCTAAAGAGAAAACCCGGTGAACTTCACCGGGTTTTTGCCCTAATTAAGGCGGTTACTTCATTCTGATTGAAGGTGTTTATGACGTCCTTTTTCGTGAGCCAGCCTTTCCTCGCAACATTTATCCCAAATCTTATATCGTCTATTCCCTCCACTCTATGGGCATCAGGCGATATGACAAAGCTGCAGCCTTTCTCCTTTGCAGCCTTGCAGAACCTCCAATCCAGGTCCAGCCGGTGGGGATTTGCATTGATTTCGAGGATTACCTTCTCACTGGCCGCCGTCTTAATAATTTCATCCATATTTATTTTAAAGGGCTCTCTGGACAAAAGCAGCCTTCCCGTAGGATGCCCCAGTATTGTGACAAACTTGTTTTTCATGGCTTTTATCACCCTCTCGGTCATTTTGTCTATGTCCATGTTAAAAGACGAATGAACCGAGGCTATGGTAAAATCAAACCAGGATAGCACCTCTTCATCGTAATCCACGCTGCCGTCCGGAAATATATCAAGCTCAATCCCTTTCAGTATCATGAAATCCGGGTACTTCGACCTTAACCTGTCAATCTCCTCATGCTGCCTTTTTATGTCATCGCGCTTTAAGCCGCCGGCATAGTAGGCGGCCTGGCTGTGGTCGGCAATGCCAAGGTAGGAATACCCTCTGCTGATGCAACCCTCTATCAGTTCTTCAATGGTGTTTGAGCCGTCACTGTAGTTTGAATGGACATGAAATACGCCTTTGATATCACTGTCCGATATAAGCTCAGGAATTCTCCCTTCCCGCGCAGCCTCAAGCTCTCCGTTGTTTTCTCTGAGTTCAGGCGGTATGTAGCACATCCCGAAAACATTAAAGATGTCTTCTTCTGTTTTGCACTTTATAAGCTCTTCACCGCGAAAAAGACCGTATTCATTCATCTTGATTCCTTTCTGCTTTGCGATATGCCGCAGAGCCGCATTGTGCTCCTTGCTTCCCGTAAAGTGGTGAAGAGCATAGGGGTACTCCTCATCGCTCACAACCCTGAGGTCTGCCGCTATGCCGTCGGTTAAAATTACGCTGGATTTGGTATCGCCGCCGGAAGTAACCTGGGCTACAAGGGGGTGGAAAGTAAAAAACTCCATAACCTTTGGCGCCTTATGGCTGCTTGCAATTATATCGATGTCCTTCACCGTTTCCTTCCTGCGTCTGAGGCTCCCGGCTTCGCTGCATCTTACCACCAGACCGCTTTCCTCAAGGGCTTTGACCATCTGCTGGGCAATCTGCATGGCATGATGGTAGTGGTATTGACCTGCATACTTTCCAAGGTTTTCTATTCCTTCAAGCACCTTCGCCTGGGTTTTCTCGCCGAATCCCGGAAGTTTGGCAAGTCTGTTTTCAAGGCAGGCATATTTGAGCTCACCTATGGTGCTTATGCCAAGGTTGTCGTATATGGCTTTTACCTTCTTCGGTCCAAGCCCCTGTATCTTCAACATTTCAATCAAACCCGGCGGTACGGACTCCTTAAGTTTTTCATAATACTCCAAATGGCCCGTGGTCACAAGCTCCCTTATCTTTTGCGTCAAAGCCTGCCCAAAACCTTTAATTTCTTTAAGCCTGTCCTCTTCCACCAGCTTGACCAAATCCTCCTCCAGGAGCTCCACCGTTCTTGCCGCGTCATAATAGGCTTTAGACTTAAAAAAGCTTTCCCCTTTTATCTCCAGAAGCATGCCGATGTGGTTTAACACACTGGCAATTTCATGCTTGTCCATACTCCCCTCCATAAAGTGCAAATTCATCTTCCTAAAGGAAAGCGAAAATTCCCTCTTTGACGCCCTTACTATCCGTCGATTATATATTACCCCCTTATAATGTGAAATAAAAGAGGATTTTTCATCATTCCGGCGAAATAAAATAAATTGTAATATACCAAAAATAAAATCAGCTTTATAATTTAAATGAGGTGAGAGCATGTATTTTCAAAAGGAAGGCCCGGAGAACACCGAAAATACGGTAAAACTGGCAATCGATTCGGCAAAGGAAAAGGGGATAAAGCATATAGTGGTGGCTTCCTGCTCCGGAAGGACAGCTAGGCTGCTAAAAGGCTTAAAAGACTTGAACGTCGTATGTGTTACCCATGTGTACGGCTTTGAGGAAAAGGGCAAAAACGAGATGGCGGATGAGACCAGGAAGGAACTTATGGAGTCGGGAATGAAACTGCTCACAACAACCCATGTTTTGAGCGGAGCCGAGCGGGGCATAAGCAGGAAATTCGGGGGAACTTACCCCGTAGAAATAATGGCCCATACCCTGAGGATGTTCGGCCAGGGGGTAAAGGTGTGCGTTGAAATATCGGTGATGGCGCTGGATGCAGGGCTGATACCCTACGGAGAGCGGGTAATAGCCATAGGCGGGACCGGTAAGGGGGCAGACACCGCAGTAGTGCTTACGCCTTCCCATGCAAGCAGCATTTTTGAGACAAGAATAAATGAAATAATATGCAAGCCTTTATAAGCGATATTTCCGGCATGGCGAGGGAAATTAGAGAAGCGCTTGCCCTATAGTGAGAACCGCCCCTATAAGTACAAAAGGTGAGAAGGGCATAAAGCCGCGGGGCTTTGATGCCCGGGCAGCCAATAATATGAGGCCTGCCAGTCCGCTTAACGCCGTCGCCAAAAGCAGAGCTGATACCGCCTGCTCCAGCCCTAAAAACATCCCTGTACAGGCTACCAGCTTCACGTCCCCCATCCCTACTCCACCTTTGGTCAGAAGCAATACAAGCCAGAATATGACCCCGCATGCTACAAAGCCTGACAGCGCTTTCACCGGTGTGACTGCGGTATTAAAAAACGAAAGGATAAAACCGGCTGCCGTTCCGGCGTAAGTCAGGCTGTCAGGTATGGCATGATTTTTGACATCCATGCAGCAGGCGGTTATCAGCGTAATGCACAGCGCCAAATAGCTTATGAAGCTCATTCTCCGTCGCCACCGTCGCTTGATGTTCTGTCCTGGTCGTGAGTCTTTTTATAGCCGTATTCCACAACCCTTAAATCCACTCCCCTGGCAGCGGCATCCCTGGCGCACTCGCTGAGGGCTTCTTTTACCCCGGGTGCCGCAGGATTTTTCGGTATCACCAGAAGCAGGCACCTGGATCTTATATCCTCCTTCTTTATCACTATACCGCTTTTCCCCCAGGGCTGTTCCTGCCCTTGGTACTCCGCCAGCTCTTCTACGTACTCAGCGACCTTTTTTCTTACCGCTTCTTCATGCTGGTATGTATTCGCAGTCAAATCCATGCTTTTAATAAGCGTAGCGGTCCCCGAATCAAATTTTGATATCCCGGGAAAATTGTGGGGGAGGTTGGCTCCGAAAATTGCCCTCAGCTTCATCCCTCTTTGGAAGTTCCCGAGGGACCAGATATCATCCCCCTGCCCATCCTCATCAGAGTTCCCGGGATATGCGTATATGCTGTCGTCTCCGAGCCATGCCTTCACCGTGGCCCTCTGGACCATAAGCAGCGGGGGGAACACTTTGATGGGCACCGGTATATTCATTTTATACTGCACAATGATGTCTATATCATTGTTCTCGTCGTAGAAAAAGCTTGATTGGCTGAAGTCCAGGCCTTTGAATCCATCAGCTATATTGAGCTCCCTCAGCCTTTTATCCACATCCGAGAGCCCTTCAGTTTTCAGATACTTCTGCATAAGCAGCTCTACCGCGGGGATGCATACTTCGGTCTTTATATCTTCAAATTCCCCCTTTGCAAAGACGCATGCGATGTTTTTCAACTCCTCCATCGGATTCTCGATGACATCCCGAACTGCCTCCGCCGCTTCATCATCCAGCGACAGGTCTTTATATGCGTCAAAAGCCGTTGCCACACGGCTTTCAAACACCTCAGCCTTGGTTTTCATGCCGTCGCGCACCGTGTCATGGACCTCCTGCAGCCCGCTTACATGATACATGTAGCTGATCACAGAAAGCTCATGGGCTGCTCCCGCTATCCCATGCTGTATTATTTCATGGACCGTCACCACTTTAATAAAAAAGACTATGGATACGGCAACACTGATAAATATGGGCAAAGCTATAGAAGCTTCTACAGTTATCGAACCTTTTCTCCCATCAATAGCCTTCATATATCACCATCCTGAAGATGTGTCTTCCATCCGGGGTTTTCCTGCTCGCCGGCACAAAGGCCCGGGTTATGAACAGATAGCTCATGGATATTTCGGCTTCCACCCTTAAATACATGTTACAGTTCCCCATTTTAAAAGCTGCATCCGTTTTTTTCATGTTAAGCTCCACAAGGTCTTCTATCCTGTCCAGTTTCTCATCCAAGCCTTTCAGCAGGAGAAAAAGCCTCAGATAATCGTGATAGGAAAAGGCCACCCTTTGGTCCGCTTTAGGTTCCTCGCCGCAAGGCAAGCCTACATCCAGCTTCCAGTCCCCGGGTGATTTATAGAAGGGCACCGACTTTCCGTCCATTAAATCCTTGAGATCGATGACGGCTTCTCCCATTCCCCAGCCGCACATTATCAGGTTTGCAAGGATTGGAATGCCCGCCCCGCCTGTCCACCAGCCTGCCACAGCCGCCGCAACTGCATGGGCCAGTTCCCTCTTCCTGGAATCAGAATAGGCGTGAATGGTGTTCAATGCAAACCTCACAAGCAGAATCTGCCCCTCGGTCATGATCTTGTTCATCTTTTCGGAGGGATTTCCATGCAGTATGTATTCAACCTCACTGTCAAAAAAGGTTTGTCTGATGCTCTTATCAACCCCCCTCAGATCCAGGTCTTTTCTTTCATTGGAACCATCTCTTAAAGCAGGCACCGAGTTCTTAAAAACCCCCATGATGTATTCATTTACATATATTTCATCCCGAAGGTCCGTCAAGTCCTTCAAAAGCACTTTTTTCATCGAACTTATAAAGCTCAGGGCATCGTCTTGGAACTTCCCCTCTTTATTTAAAAAATCCATCTCCTCATCCAGCTGGCTCAAATCCCCCCCATATGTGATATCCTCTTTGGGCGCGGCATCGCCTATGTCCGTCTCTCCGGCTTCCGCCCGTTGATTTTCAGCCCCGATAAAGGCCTCGTCCTCAACATCGAAGTTCCTGCTTCCAATCTTCATGCGTGACGGCAATTCCTCCGGCTTTATTTCTGACTCTCTGATATCTCTATCATCCTTTTTCCCTTTATAAAGGGTATCCGCTGCTTTTTCAACAGCCTCTTTCCGGTTGTCCAGGCCCTCTTGTACCCTTTCCGGCTTTTCATAATCATATTTCATATTGTTGTTATACCTGTCCATTCCTTCATTCAGCATATCTACTATGTCATCTTTGGACAGTCCAACCCCTTCGGACTTTTCAATCATGGATTTGACCTTGTCCACCCTTTTAGCAGCTTCTGACAAGTAACTGCGGTTGCGGACGGTGTCTTCCGTCAGTTCGGCAGACTTTTTGGCTTCGAGCACCAATTTTTTCAGCCTGGCTATATCACTCTGGAGGCTTGTTTTAAACTCCCGTGAGACATCGCCGTATTCTATGTAAGAATCCTGCATATATTGCTCAAAGTCATGGATGGCCTTGTCCGCCTCTTCACTGATCCGGATGATTTCCTCAATGTTTCTCTCCGCTTCCTCGTTGGGCTTGATCAAAGCTTCGGTATGATCGTATCTTAGCTGGCTGAAGGCCTTTTCCATCTGCCTTTTGACTGCTCTTAGCCTTTTTCTTACAGCATCACCGTCTTTAGCGTGTTCCAGGTCCTCCTGCAGAGACTTGTACTTTTCAAACAGGTCTCCAAGAGCTTCTACTGCCTCTTCCCTGCTTCCGTCTTTGTTAAATTTGCATATGTAAAAAAGTTCATAGCTGCCGTCTCCGATTGTTCCTTCAACATTCCTCTTCAGCTTCTGCTGCGCCATGCTCATTCTGTCCATGATCCTGTCTATATCCAATTTTCTCTTGCTGGCTTCCGACATCTCACAGGCATCCTTCACCACAGAAAGCTTTTCCCATACCCCTTCGGCAATTTCTTTAGGGGCCCTATATTTCATGTATTCAAGTATCTGGTTTTTTACAACCCTGTTGTCGGTAAAGTTAAATACAGGCGTTACGCTTATGCTTTCTATTCTAAAATCATAGAGGTCTATATAACTTGAACCTTCACCCCTGTCTATCCCATCAATCATAAGATTTTTACGTATATATCCCTCAATGTCCCCAGCTATCTCAAGTTCCGACCCGGGGCTTAGAGCAAACATGCCGTATTCCTCCTTAAGCCTGGTGCAGTAGCCAGCAAGGGCCGACCTGGCAGCGCTGTCTACCGCCCTTTTTACCTGGGCTTTACCGGTTATCAATCTCGAACCGTCCACCAAAATACCCGCAAGCGCTATGACTGAAAGCAGGACTATGCTCAAAAAAACCGTTATCTGGCCCCTTTCGCTTTTCACCCCCACCTGACAGCCCCCCTATCATGTGCTCACCTAAAAAAGCCATTGATTTTATCCTTTATCCCGGCCATAATTCCTCTGATTTTATTGCCCACATCCTTGATCTCCGGGTGGTTATTTTCAACTTCCTTTTCTAAGTCCATCAAAAAATCAACATTCCGTATAAATTCCGCAGGGTCCTCTACAACTGCCTGTGACTCCGCTTTTACCACATAATCCCTGCTGAAGCCGAATATCTGCAACAAATTTCCCAAAGGCAGCCTGTACATGCCTTCAATCCTCACAATAAGCTTTTTATAGACCGAATAATTCTTTAATTCAACCTTCATTGCCTTACTACCGCCGGGCAACAAATCATATCCCGCGGATTTGGACTGCAAATACCCCATAACTTTGTCTATCCTTGGTTCCTTATCAAAGATTAGCCTTCTGTACAGCCCGTCTGCGCCCAGATCCCCGATTCCGATCTTTCCGATTTCAATATTTTTTTCTTTGTCATCCCACACCGCTGCGCCTCTTTCGGCAGCATCATCGGCACAGGCCTGCATATGGGCCTGTTGAAAAAGCAAAAGCCCGATATACATAACTGAAACTATAAACAGAATAATAACAGGGACCACTAAGGAAGCTTCAATCGCCATGCTTCCTCTATTATTAGACATAAGACCTTCAAACAATCTATATAACCTCCACCCTTAATGCCTTTTCATATATGCAACATTTTACAATAATTTTGTAAAAATTACAATATTTTACATATACTTTTAGGAAAAATTTTCCTGAGTTCCTGTCGTGTAAAATCTCCGTCTAAATCCGAATTTTTTCTCTTTAGCGAGAAATAATAAAAAGAAGATGGGAGGTAGAAATATGGAATTAAATAACATTAAAAGCTTTAATGACTGGAACAAATGGAAAAAAACCATCGCTAAAGCCGTCAACATCGGCGAAGCCACAGGGCTTTCAGAGCAAACCATTGAAAATATAGGATTCAGAATTGGGAACATATTATCGGCAACAACAGACCCGGAAAACAGGGAGCAGAGAGTCCTTCAAGAGCTGTGGAAAGCAGGGGATGACGATGACAGGAAGGCTTTGTCAAAAATGATCGTAAAGATGGTCCAACAGGACGATAAATAGTTCCCTCCAGCTTAAGAATAAATCTTTGATACCGCAAACTCTACCAACCTTGAAGGTAGAATCCGCTTCAGCAGGGCTATAAGCTTATATGAAAAACCTACAACGACCCTCACAGGCGGTCTTTTCCTGTATGTCAATCTGGTGACGGCTTTTGCTATCGCTTCAGGATCCGTACCGTTCATTTCACTTTTGACCATAGTACCTATGGATTTTTCAAAACGGCCTTTATAGGCAGAGCTGTCACCTGAACCTTTCACAAATTGCCTGTTTCCCGTAAACCCCGTCTTTGTGTCGCCGGGTTCTACCACCACCACCCTTATACCAAAGGGCTTGACTTCTATCCTCAACGCTTCGGTTAATGCTTCGATAGCATATTTGCTGGCGCTGTACATCGACTGGAAGGGAATGGATACCAATCCTGCCACAGAGCCGATATTTACGATGAGTCCCTTCTTCTGCCGGCGCATAATGGGAAGTACGCTCCTGCACATCCTATGCACACCAAAAAAGTTAGTGTCAAACTGCTTGTATGCTTCTTCCGGGCTTGTGTCCTCCACCGCGCCGGCAATACCGAAACCTGCATTGTTTATCAGTATATTTATGGCTCCTTCCTTTGCAACAATGTAATCAACAGCTTTTTTTATCGATTCCTCACTGCACACGTCCAGATTTATTATCTTCAGGAATCCTCCCCCTTTGCCGCCTCTATAAAAACTTACGCCGTCATTTTCCAATTGCCGGTTTCTTGAAGTGCCATATACCCTATAGCCCTCTTTGGCCAAATATTCGGCAATAGACTTTCCTATGCCCGAAGACGCCCCTGTCACCAAGACTACATTGCCATAAACTTTACCCATTGTGCACCTCCAAATGTTTACATCCTAACTAGATAAATACATTATACATTTAATGGTTTTTTAATGCAATCTCAATATTGGCTATATTAAAGTAAATTTATAATTTATAGTAAATTTATAATTTTAAAAATACCGGGAAAAATATATTTTTATTTACCAATATGTGATAAAATAGTTTTGTCCACTTTAACTTATAACGCTGAACCATTATAAGAAACAGGCTTAAACAGCTACACCGCAAAATATACAAAAACAGGCCGAAGAAAACTAATTTATCAAAGGGGAGACGAAGACAGAATGGATATATTTGAGAAATGCTATAACTACACTGATGCCAAAGAAGCGATAAAAGCCGGCATTTACCCTTATTTTCATGCTCTGGAGACAGGACAGGATACCGAGGTAATAATGGAAGGCAGAAAGATAGTCATGATCGGCTCCAACAATTATCTCGGGCTTACCTCCGACCCAAGAGTTAAAAAAGCCGCTATTGAGGCTGTTGAAAAGTACGGGTCCGGCTGCTCCGGTTCAAGATTTTTAAATGGCACGTTAACCCTCCATTTGGAGCTTGAAAAACGGATAGCATCCTTTTTGAAGAAAGAAGCAGCGCTTACTTTCAGCACAGGCTACCAGACAAACCTGGGAATAATTTCTGCAATTGCAGGAAGGAATGATTACGTCATCTGTGACAGTGAAAACCATGCGAGCATCATAGACGGATGCAGGCTCAGTTTTGCCAAAATGCTCAAGTTTGAGCATAACAATATGGAGGACCTTGAAAGGATACTCAAACATATCGATGATAAGCACGGCAAGCTAATAGTTGTAGACGGAGTTTTCAGCATGGAAGGCGATATAATCAACCTTCCGGAAGTAGTAAGGCTTGCCAGAAAATATGGCGCCAGGGTTATGATTGACGACGCTCACGGCCTTGGCGTGCTCGGCGAGCACGGAAGGGGTACCGCCGAATACTTCGGCCTCGAAGATGAAGTGGATATCATAATGGGTACCTTCAGCAAATCTCTTGCCAGCCTTGGCGGGTATATAGCGGCAAAAGAAGATGTAATCCACTATGTTAAACATGTATCAAGGCCTTTTATATTCGTCGCATCCCTCCCGCCCGCTAACGCCGCTGCCGCCCTTGAAGCTTTAAAAATACTTGAATCCGAACCGGAGAGAGTTAAGGCACTAAGAGACATTTCACGCTATATGCGCGAAGGCCTGAAAAAACTTGAAATTCCTCTCTACCAGTCCAACAGCGATATCACCCCCATTATTCCGGTAATGACCTGGGATAACGAGAGGACACTGGTAGTAACCAAGATGCTTTTTGAAGAAGGAGTATACGTAAATCCGGTATTGTCACCTGCTGTAAAACCGGGCCTGTGCCGTCTCAGGACCAGCTACACCGCAACTCATACCAAAGAACAGATAGATTATGCCCTTGAAGCTTTCAAGAGAGTGTTCAGCAGAATATAATGTTTAGATGTGCCTTACAAAGGGGTGTATCGACGATACACCCCTTATTGACAAAAGCATATGGGAAGGAAGGCCGACAAAGGCCGGCGACCGCTAGGATAAGGATATGGAGCTGCTCTTGTCTCCGGCGTCGTCCCCTCTCCATTAAAATAAAAGTGTTATCACATAATATATAAGCGGCACAAATATAGCCGGCAACAGGTTGCCTACCTTTATCGTCTTTATTTCGAGTATGTTTATCCCGATGCCCAGTATCAGTATGCTGCCAACCAGCGACATCTGGCTTATAACCACATCTGTGAGCCAGGGTTTTATTAACCCTGCAAGCAGCGTTATGCTCCCCTGATATACCAAGACCGGAATAGCCGAAAACGCAACGCCCACACCCATGGTCGATGCAAGAACAATGGATATCACGCCGTCAAGTATGGACTTTGCGAACAAAGTAGACGGATTTCCCGCCAGCCCGTCCTCAAGAGAACCGACTATGGCCATCGCCCCCACGCAAAACATAAAGCTTGCGGTCACAAAACCCTGGGCGAAATTCCCTCCTTCCTTTGTAAACCTGCTTTGAAACCAGTTGCCTATCCTTTCAAGCTTGCCCTCTATATCAAAGATCTCTCCGACCAATCCTCCGATTATAAGGCTGAAAATCATCGTCATTGTGTACTGCCTGTCGATATTCCCACCGTCAATTACTTTATACATACCCTGCAAAGTGCCTGAAACACCTATAATCAACACAGACAGCCCTATGGCCTGAATTACTATGTTTTTAAACCTGTCCGGAAGCCCCCTTTTTATAAATGTCCCTATAGCTCCTCCTGCAATTACTGCAGCAACGTTAACAACCGTTCCTAATCCTACCACCTGCAAAACCCCCAAAATTCTGTACGTTTTTGTATAAATATTAATTTATCATATTTGAACTTTAAAGTATAGCGAATATAAATGCTGTGGAAGTCAATGCTCTTTTGGCGGCACAAAAGCGGTAATTCAATCGCTGTACCAAGCAATTCTTTGTTGCTTCTTGGATATAGAAAGTTGGACTTATTGGCGGATTTTGAACCTTTTGATTAAAAAATTGTTATAAAACAGCAAAAGGAGAAACCTTGAACCGGCCCGGCAGCTCACTACACAAATCAGGAGCATATAAGCCGATATATAAGCTACCAGGCAAGCAGATGAGGCAGATAAAATAATAAGTTAAAGAAACAATAAAAAACAAGTACACCGCCGCAGAACCCCCAAAGCTGCGGTTGATAACTGAGGAAGTGTAAAAGAAATGAGGGCATCTCGGTTATGACCATGGAAAATATAATCTGATTTATTATAACAATTGGGTTCAGAATCCCTCTCTGGCTCTCTGAACCCTTAAAATTAATGCCCTTTCCCTTGGTCAAATTACCCTTTGTCAAGAAGAATTCTTATCAAAAATTTTCGGTCTGGCATAATGACAAGGCCCAACTTTGTATCTTAAATGTGATCGGGTGCTGTCATAGAAAGAAATTCTCCCCAATGCTGCCACGCCTGGGCAATTAAACGCCAAAATAGCGTTTCAGCATGCCTTCCAGCATATTGGCGTGCCTTCCCTCATCCCGTGATGACTCATCAAGAAAGTCGTGAGCGTGGTCTATATTCTCCTCTTTTGCTTTAAGAGCCCCTTCCCGCTTGACTTTATTTGCCCCTATCTCCCCTGCCAGCATCTTTTGCAGATTCTCTTTAGTGCTGGCGGATATCTTGCCGTTTAACTCCGCAAAGTGGGCCGCATGGTCCGCCTCTTCAAAAGCTATTGTCTTCAGAACTTCGGCGATTTCGGGAAAACCTTCTCTTTGAGCCTGTCGGGCCATCGCAAGGTATATCCCCACTTCAGAGCTCTCCCCTCTGAACTGGCCCTCAATAATATCCTCCACAGCTGTGCCTTTTGTTACGCCTATTTTGTTCTCATTAACCAAATCTGCCATTTTTAAACACACTCCTTTTTTTGCTTAATGTGTTCTTTGATAACCGGTGTCCTAAGGCTTGAATCCACTTGTTTAGTATTTGAAAACTCTATTATATCTATACCACCTATTGAAATATTTTATCGCAGTTGAAGGCCCACTTTCACCTTTTTCGAACTCCCCACAGGTTAAGTCAAAATACTATCCATACGCCTATTATACCTATGTCCTGTACTCCACCGGTTTTCTGAACACACCTGCCCCCGAAACACCTCACTGTATCATAATAAATTATTTTATAAGCCCATATTGCTTTTCAGCTGCTCCACTTTTTTTGCTATTTCAGGCTTCGCCTCCTCCATCAGCTCCTTATAGAACCCTTCATACTCATAGGTTATGTTTTCACCGCTTTCGATCCCTCTTATATACCCCTCAAGGAGTTTGAAATCCTTTTCGTAGCAATGGAAGGAGTTGGCCCTGTGGGTATAGCTTCCCACTTCAACCTGCAGCTCGTCCGCAACCCTCTTCTGCAGCATGACAAAAGCAAACATGTTCATGAAAGTAGCCTCAGGCGCGTCATTGCTTCTCATCAACACCTTCATCTCAAGCTTGCCCTTTCTTATAAAAAACTGAATATGCTGCAGGCACGCAGGGCTTGTGTTGCCGGGGCTGGTATCCTTTTTCCAGTCTCTCACGTCGATTACAGCCCTCCTGCTGTCGGGATTTCTCCGGAGCTCCTGATATATAAAGGGAAGCTGTTCGGCTATTCTGTTGTGATATGTATAGTCCCAACCGTGCCCTATTCTGAAGTCCAGTATGCCGTCAAGAACCTCCTGCCTGTACTGCTCCAGGTCGGTGTGCCCGCCTATGAAAAGCTTGCTGATCATAGGTTCCCCAAAGGGTTCCTCAACCACTATAGTCATACTGCATTCCTTCTGTAGTTGATTGTAATCAGGGCAGTTTGATATTTCACCTTCATAGTACAAAGCCGAAATAGATTTGTGATAGGCTTCTGCGAGGGTCCTTCCTCTTACAAACAGCTCTTTCATTGCTAATAATCCCCCTCTTGATAATAAAATAATAGTTTTTTTGTCAGTTCTTTTATTCATTTTAATCTATTTATAAAAAAAATTAAAGACATTTAAGAGCTTTAACTCACCAACTTTTCCATCAACTGATGCATATGCTTAAGAGAGATTGAGGATCAAAACCTTAGGAACAGATCGAACTCTCAAAATAGCAATAGTTGATATGGGCGGTCGAATTTTTCAATTCTTTAAAAAATCATAACCACCCGTACAACGGGCGGTTTGCTCTACCCCTATAAGGGGATGTTACCGGCCAGCGCCTAAAGACGCTGGCTTTCACTTTGTTCAAGCCACCTTGCCTTTGCCTCTTTTGCC
>Ga0134093_1001321_pt1 | contig 24341 bp, 21 predicted proteins | sample 4_1taG_FD_94452 | JGI IMG/M metagenome (GOLD analysis project Ga0134093, IMG submission 94452) | Switchgrass degrading microbial communities from high solid loading bioreactors in New Hampshire, USA - 4_13_20_68_A1 metaG | ecosystem: Engineered > Bioreactor > Semi-continuous > Anaerobic >...
CGCGAAATCGACGCCAACTGCAACCGGCTCAAGAGCCGGCATGTACTGGCGTGGACCTGGGTGGTTTCGCCTGCACCCGACCTGATGGCGCTGGTTCCCGAAGATCGGCGACGAACTCTGGTCATGGACGTGACCGAGCGGATCGTGGAAGCCTACTACGAGGCGCGCGGGTATCAGACGCCCCCCTACGCCTATGTTTTGCACGACCGGCAGACCAAAGAAGGCGAGCAGCAGCTGCACACGCACGTGATCCTGCCGGGATTGGCTCCGACCGTGGGGGGATGGGAACCCCTGTACATCAACAAACGGCAGGGGCATGACGAATTGTTCAACACCATCGCGCACGACGAGTTCGAATCCGCCCTGGATCGCACGATCGGCCCGGAGTGGCGCAGGCTGCGGGAAGAGCCGCAAGTCGCGCACGACATCCCGACCGATGCCGACAGTCTCGACGTGTGGTTCCCGCGCTAGGGGCGAGTACCGATGTTCTACTGGCTCTTCACCGAAGGACGCGCAGCACTGAGCGGCTGTCTTGCACCGCTGCTGTGTATGGCCCCGTTGGCTCCGGCTATCGCTGCCGCCCTGATGGGCGCATCGATTCGCCGCACCGACCAGGAAAAGCAGAGCACTCGCCGCGATCTCACCTTGCACCTGTTGGCACACGGGATTGTTTCGCTGGGGATTCTGGCCCTGTACCTCACCTTCATGGGTGATTTCGCCATTCGTCGTGCGACTCTTTTCCAGTCAGACAATAACGGCTTCATCGCGGCTGTTGCAGGTGGACCACCAACCGTCAACCGTATGCGGTTGTTCATGGCCGGACTGCTGGGGTGTATGGCAGTGTGTGTGGCAAACGTCGCGGTGCATGAAGGGCTGCGCCAGGGTGGGTGGCTGCGCGAGCGCGTGGACCGGATGCGCCGACCGGCAGTACGACGGGGATCGCTCGGCTCATCCCATTTCTGCACCATGCGCGAATATCGCCGCTACCGCCGCCACGACCCGGAAGGGGTGAGCTTTCTGGGCGCGTTCTGGGGCGAAAACAGGCAGCGCCTGGATTACGGTACCGGCACCTTTCACCTCAGCGGCGAAGACGCCGCGCGTGGCATCCTGACGCTGGGCGGTGCAGGCTCCGGCAAGACGCAGGGCGTGATCTTGCCGGTCATCGGCGACCGGATGCTGGCCGGGCACAGCCTGATCGTGGCCGATCCGCAGGGCGAAATCAGGGATCACGTCATTCGCTTCGCGCAGGTAACCGGGCACCTGGTGGCCGTGCACGATCCGACCAGCAGCGCCGGGCCGCGTTACAACCTGGCCGCCGACATCACGAGCGTATCCGACGCCCGCGCGATTGCCGATGTGCTGGTGCCCGGCGCGCACGGCGACAACCGCTTCTGGACCGACAGCGCCGCCGCGCTGCTGGCTGCGTGTCTCATTCGCTTCGACACCCTGGGCGACATCTACAACGCGCTCAATGACCTGAAAACGCTGGCCGATACCCTCGCTTCAGGCAAAGACGACGCTTCACTGCTGGCGAACGCCTTCATCGCCAGCGTGCGCTCCGATGGTAAGGTCGCGGCCAACGTGGTCGCCACGCTCGCCACTGCGCTGACCGGCTGGGCGTCGGCGGAGGTGCGCGCCAATACCAGCGCGTCCGACTTCGGGGCGGAGATGATCGTCTCGCAGCCGACAGTCGTTGTGCTGACCTGTCCGGGCCGGATGCGCGCGGTCTACGCCTCGTATCTGGGCGCGACGTTGCGCAAGCTGATGCTCGACCTGGACACCATCGGCGAGTTGAACGGTGGGCCGCTGCCCGTGCCGGTGGGCGTGGTGCTGGACGAGTTCCCGACCCTGGGCAAGCTCGACAGCCTAGTCGCGGACGTGAACCTGGTGCGGAAGCGCCGCATTTCCATCCTGATCGGCGCGCAGACCAAGGGGCAGTTCCACCTGATCTACGGTCAGGAAGGCACACAGGCGCTGCTCACCGGCTTGGCGACACAGATTGTGTTCGGCGGCTGTGATGCAGAAACGGCGGAATACTACTCGAAGGCGTCCGGTATCGCGACTGCGGACGCGAACAAAGATGATCTCAACAGCCATTTGCGGCAGCGTCCGCTGCTGACGGTGGACGAGGTGATCACCCCGCAGTCGGGCAACTGCTCGATCTTCGCACGTTATGTCGAGCCGAACTTTGCCACCCAGGTGATCCTGACCGCCCGCCTGACGCGCCTCTACGAACGCCGCGACTGGCGCGAGCGGTTCGCCGCCGCGAAGCACGTGGAGCCACTGCTTTTGGAGCGGGGCATTTCCCTGAACCTGAAGCCGGTCACGGTGCCGGAGATCGTTCCCGCCGCCAATCCCGGCCCCGACCGGGCTATGATGGAGCGGGTGGCCGAGCGGGTCGCGGGAATGGAAAGCATCCCGTCACCGCTCATCCCGCTGGCCAGGATGAGGGAAGCGTACCAGGCGCGGGTCGCTGCCGCGCGGGAGAGATGACATGAGCCTGACCAAAAACAAGATGGTGAGCGAGATTGGCCGCCGCACGCGGTTGCGCAACCACGATGTGCAGCGCATGTTGGAAGCGTTGATCCAGGTCTGGACCGACGAACTGGCTTCCGGCGGGCGAATTGAGCTAGAGAACTTCCTGGTGCTGGAAGTGCAGCGCATCGACCGGGGTGAGCGTCGCGGGGTGTTGAGCACCGGTCAGCCGCGCCGGGTGATTCGGCGGGTGGTGGTCAGACCAAGCAAGAGATTGAGAAGACACCTGGGTTAACTTTCAACCATGCGATCGATGTGGGAGAAGCGTGGGCAGACCATTTCGAGTTGTGCGGGCCTGATTTTGTATGTAGTCTTGTGCCATGAACGATTGAAGGGGGACCAGTTTGTGGATTTTTCACGTACACAACGCCTGATTCATGATATCGACCAATTTCGATCTGAACCGGATGGTTTGCTTAACGCTTTGCAGCCGCATCAACACCATTTTGGGTACTTGGAAAAAAGGCTGATTCAAGGAGTTCTTCTATTTCGTCTATCATCTATTAGTTTGGAGATTCGCCATGATGACGAAATGATGAATCGATATTTTCAAAATCCTGGGCATTTTGAAGAGGAGCAATTCAATTTTCTAGTTGCTCACACTTTGGAATCTGCATACATTGTGTTCAAAACCTGGGTTGCTCTTGTCTATATGCGCTCGGATGAGGTCGAAAAGACTTTCGGTCAAATACGCCACAGTAGCAGACACTTGGGGCTTTACATTAGGCTTTTGAGAGATGATTATGTTCGTCACATCAGGAATGCTTTGTCACATGGAACATTTGACGCAGAATCTGGAATTTTTCATTGGACAGATGATCAGCATTCCGGCCAACTTCCTTATAACGACTTGGAGAAAATCAACAACCATATGTTTACACTGTGGTTGACTATGATGGCATGTTCTTTTGGCAGTAATCAGGAAAGGGGGAGCACTCAATAATGGAAGAAGGGCAATCACACAGACCGTTCTGGGTGTTTTTCAGATGGTGCTTTTCCGGATCAATGTGATTGCACTTCGTTACTGATTGGTGTGAGCAAATCAGCGAGATGCTTGTGTGATCGTTTTCTTTCTCCTATAAGTCCAGATCGAGACTTGCAGCTTCAATCGCCGGACTGGATGCCTCGTTCAGCCGGGGCTGCCATGCCTCAGCCGGATGCTCAACTGCCCATTCCCCTGCTTTTAGCTTTTCCAGCGACTCCTTGTCCATCGTCTGCCAGCCACCGCCCATGCCCAGGTCATTCGCGACCGCCTCAGCGAAAGCCGGGCCGGAGAGGTGAGTCGACTCATCTGCGTTCGCCAGCGACAAAAAATCCTCGCGGAACTGATTGGCCCGTTCTTCCGTCTGGAACTGGGCGACTTCGAGCCACTGACCGCGCTCCGGTGAGTCGGGCGAGAGCGTCTCGGCCAGGTCACCAAAATCCACCACACACACGGCGGAATAACCCAGCGACGTGCCCTCTGGGTCACGCGCGGGCACGATATCCAGCCGCCAGGTGGGCGCGAGAGCGGTCGGCAGCGCGATGACCTCCGGCGCGAAGTCCCCCGGCATCCGGTAGGGTAGGGCTGGTTGCTCGCTGCTCGCCACCAGTTCCTCCCCGGCAAAGCGGGGTGTGGCGGTGGGCAGCGTGCCGTAGGCGGGCGCGATTTCCGGGTCCGCGTCCCGGATCATCTGCACAAAGTCGCGGTAGGCTTCCCACTCTTTGGTAGTGAGCGGCTCCCACTGCGGCTCGTGGTCGCCATCGTAGTCGGGCGGCAGGTGCCCGTCGTGCTGTTCGAGCAGGTCGGTCAGCGCGGCATCAGCTTCGGCGCGCGCGACGCGCTCGTAGATGGCCGGTTCGTCGCGGAACTGCGCGGGCGACAGCGCCAGCCGTTCCTCGCTGCGCATCCGCATAATCATCAGCTCACTGTTCAGCGCCTCGTCGAGCGTGTCAAATTCGCCCATCGGCAGGTAACGCGCCGCCCACGCCTCGCGCTGGTGGTTGCGGTAGACATCGACCGCGCCCACGCTGTAGCCATCGTCCACCCCCATCGGCGTGGCCAGGACCAGCGCGGTGTCGTAGTGGTACCACCCAGTCTCCGGCTGACGCTCCGGACCCAGGGCAGGCAGCGTGTCGGGGAAGGGCAGATCGTGCTCGCGCGCAGTCTGGCGGGCCAGGGCTTGCGCGGCATCGAGGTCGCCCTCTTCCAGGAACAATTCCAGCGCGGGCAGCGGCCAGGGCGACGCGGTCGGTTCGCTCACCGGCATGACCGGCAACGAGTGGTGCAGCACATCCCCTTCCTCCGACCGGCCCATGCGGAAGTAGCGCAGCTCGCGCGCCTGATCTTCGGGCTGGTTGACCACCGCGAAAAAGTGAGTGAGCCCCGTCTCATCACGGTGATACGGCACATAGTTCCCCTCGGCAGTGGTCGGGATCAGGTCATCGCCCATCGGCGGATACGGCTCAGCCTGCTCGACGCCCTCGCGTGCAAACAACGGCGTGCCGGGAGCCAGTTCCCCGGCGCGGACGGCTTCCTGCGCCGCCGCGTCCAGCAGCCTGGCGGGGTCGCCCTCCGCCTGGACATCCCACAGCCGCTGCTCGATGGGGGCCAGGTCGGCGCTGGACCCGTGCGCCACGGCGGCGACATCCAGCTGCCGGCCATCCACCCGGATCAGGCTGAGCGTGCCGTGGTCGCGGTCCGGGTCGAAGGGATACAGCCCCACCATGTACACCGCGTCATCCGGCTCGAAGGGCATAGCCTCGACCAGGGCCATCTCGGTTGGCAGCCCCTCGCGGCCCCGCTCCAGCAGGGTACCCTCGACCTCGCGGACGTGCTCTTCGGCGGACATGAAGGAACGGTACTCCGCCAGCGTCAGGCGCTGGGCTTGTTCCAGGCCGTGCTCGCTGCGGGTGGTGCGCACCAGGTCCACGCCATACGGGGTCTCACTGAGCGGCGGCGGGGGGACCAGCTCCACCGTGTAACGGGCGTCCGGCGTGTGGTAGACCAGGCCGTTCCCCTCGTCCACCGCCACGTCGCCGTTAGGAAATTCCTTGCGGACGATAGTCTGCTGCTCTGTCATTCTCCACGCTCCCCCATACCCAACTTGAGCGGAAACACGCGACCGCTGACCGTGAACTGACCGGCTGCTTGAAGCGCAGGGCGTACCGTTGCCTGCCGGATGAAGCGCCGCAGTGCCGCGCCCCGGTCACAGCCCCACCGTTCAGCCAGAGTACCCAGTGCGGCTTTGTCCTCCTGGCTCAGCCGGAAGGTGAAAGACGCGCTCAAATCCTTCATAGGTCAAGCTCCCATGTCCGGGCGGCATATTCCCCGATACCCTGCGCCGATTCCGGCTCCAGCGAGACGCCGCGCTCGTGCTGCCAGCCTTCGCGCTGGTTGGCGGCAATCGCCATGCCCTCGGCGGCCTCGAAGACGCGCTCGATGTCCTCGCTGCGCTCCGCGATGCCGATGAGGTGCTCGCTGGCGGCATACGCCTGGTCCCAGTCGCCGACCATACACGGGGCAAGCTGCGCCTCGTATGCGCCCGATTCCGGGTCACGGGTGAGCGAGAGGATGCTGGCGAAGCAGACCTCACGGTCCTCCGCCTGCGGCTGGTAGATGCCCACCCAGTAGGCGGTGTGGGTCGTCTCGTCGTAGAAAGGCGGCATGTCGCGGTCGGGGTCGAACCCTTCGGCAGACAGGCCAATCTGTTGCAGCGCCTGGGCGGCGGGGTCGGGTTGCTCGAACTCGACTCCGCCCAGTTCATAGGCCGTGCGCAGCAGCTCGTCCTGCGCGTATTCAGGTGGGACATCCGGTTCAGCGTCCTGACCCAGCCCAAACTCCCGCGCGAACAGACCGTATTCGTCGGTCGTGAGTTCGCGCCACCGGGGCGGCTCGAACCCTTCGCGCCCGGCGATCTTGCGCGCGACCTTCTCGGCCAGGTTGGGCAGTTCGTGCGCGGCCAGGTTTTTCTCACTGGCGTAACCGTTCAGGCGGTTGAGTAGGTCTTCAGCTTCATCCCGCTCGTTCGGCCCGAAGTCCTGCACGCGGAGGAAGGTGCCGCCCAGGTCGCCCGATACGGTGTCGGCGTAGAGGTCCACGCACCCGACCTCGTAGCCGGTCAGGCTGCCGCGGTCATCGACCTGTTCCAACCCGACGAAGCGCGCGTCCAGCCAGGCCCAGTGATCCGGCGGCTCAGCCAGCGGCTCCATGCCCGGCAGCGACTGCTGGCCCGGCGCGACCATGAATGGCTCCGGCTCATAGTCGTATTCTTCGGGCGGCGGCTCTTCCAGGAAGCGCAGCTCGTCTGGCGGGAAATAATCGGGTGCGTAGATCATGGCTTAGCCCCTGACTCCCGCGCCGTGCAGGGTGACGGGCTTGTGTTCCAGGCCGCGCGTGTAGCCGCAGTCGGGGTAGTTGGTGCAGCCGGTGAACTTGCCATGTTTGCCGCAGCGCTCGACCAGGTCGCCGCCGCAGACGGGACAGGTTTCACCGGTGAGCGTCAACCGGGGTTTGGTGACCTGAATCGCCTGTCCTGCGGCCTGCAACTGCGGGGTGAAGTCAGCCCAGAAGGCACGCAGCACCTCCAATCGCGCCATTTGGCCACCGGCGACCGCATCCAGGGTGTTTTCCAGATGCGCGGTATACCCGGCGGCGAACAAGTCCGGGAAGTGGGCGGTCAGGAAGGTGCACAGACTCACCCCAGCCTCGCTGGGCACCAGCCGCTTGCTCTTGAGCGTCACGTAGCCACGCTCCTTGAGCGTCTGCACCATGCTGGCGTAGGTGGAGGGGCGGCCAATGCCGAGCTTCTCCAGCTCGCGCACCAGGGACGCCTCGGTGAAGCGCGGCGGAGCCTGGGTCTGGCGCTCGACCGGCAGCCAGCCCATCAGTCGCAGCGCCGCGCCTTCCGACAGCGGCGGCAGGACCGGGTTTTCTTCGGGCTCGGCGTCCGGGTCGGGCGGGTCCTGGTAGACTTTCAGGTAGCCATCGAAGGTCAGTGTCCGGCCCGTGACCCGGAACGAGAGCGGGTAGGGCAGGCCATGCGTCTTGCCCGCCAGCACCTCGACCGTTTGCACGGCATAGCGTGCCGGAGCCATCTGCGAGGCGACAAAGCGCCGCCAGATGAGCGCGTACAGCCCGGCCCCATCCCCTTCAACCTCCTGCGGCAGGCGCATCACGTCGGTGGGCCGGATGGCCTCATGCGCTTCCTGGGCGTGTCTGGCTTTGGCCTGGTAGACCGGCGGCTCGTTGGGCACATAGTCCCCGCCGCAGGTCTGCGCGATGAAGCGCCGGGCGGCATCCTGCGCTTCCGGCGCGACATCGGCTCCATCCGTGCGGTGGTAGGTGATGTGCCCCGCCTCGTAGAGCTGCTGGGCAATCTGCATCGTGCGCTCAGGCGACAACCCCAAGGCTTGACTCGCGGCCTGCTGGAGGGTGCTGGTGGTGAACGGCGGCGCGGGATGGCGCACCTGTTCGCCATGTTGGACTTGGCCCACCCAGAACACCGCTTCTTTCAGCCCACCGGTGAGCACGGCCACCTGGTCACCGCTCAGGCGTTCGATGTGCTGCCCCTTGACCGAATACAGCCGGGCAGTGAACTCACCGGAGTCGGCCATCAGCCGGGCATCCAGCGTCCAGTAGGTTTCCGGCGTAAAGGCTGAAATAGCGCGTTCCCGCTCGACCACCAGCCGCAGACAGGCCGACTGCACACGCCCGGCGGAATAAGAGCCATCCAGCGCTTTGCAGGCCAGCGGCGACACCAGGTAGCCCACCAGCCGGTCGATGATGCGGCGCGTCTGCTGGGCTTCGACCAGACTCACGTCCAGCGGGCGCGGTGCGGCGATGGCGGCTTGCACGGCGCTCTCGGTGATGGCCGTGAAGGCCACCCGATACACGGGTTTGTCCGGCGGCAGGTCGGCCAGCTGCAAGACGTGCCAGGCGATGGCCTCGCCCTCTCTGTCGGCATCACATCCCACATAGACTGCCTCAGCCTCACGGATAGCCTTGAGCAGCCGTTTGACGGTGTTGGCCTGGCGCGGCAGCACCTCGTACTGTGGGCGGAAATCCTGATCCACCTCGACACCCAGCTTATCCTGGGGCAGGTCGCGCACGTGCCCGCGTGTGGCTTCTACCCGCCAGCCTTGACCGAGGATGGCGGCGATCCGTTTCTGTTTGGCCGGGCTTTCGACCAAAAGTAACCGGTAGGTCATCGGTCAGTTGTCCTTGTCAGATTGAGCAGCCGCACGAGCACCTTGAGCTGCTCGCGGGTCCGCTTGCGGTCGATGTGCGGCCAGGTACGCCGCCAGTTCTTTTTCTCGGAGGACCAGCCAGACGGGCCACTCCAGAAAAGCGTGATATGCTTCCTCCTCCATGACCTTGAATGGACTGGTGCTGGGTTGTTTGGCCATAGTTGCTCCATTAGGTGGTTCCAAAGCGGGCGATTTCCGAGAGGGGGGCGCGATTGACGAGCCAGAAAATCCCCTCGTCCTGGATGTCCAGCACGTACTGGAAACGCGGCAGGCCGGCGATGATGTCCAGGTGATGCTGGTTGAGGTGCTGGAACGCGGCATCCTCGCGAAAGACGTTCATGCCCTGCCGCTGCGAGAAGATGACGCGGATCGGGCAGTTCTCGAAGACCAATCGCGCCTTGCCATCCAAAAAGATGCTCATCTGCTGATCAATCACCACCAGTTTCTTGCGGCGTGTGCGGAAGGTCTTGGCGGCTTCAATCAGAAAGTCGAGCAGCGACGGGTGGCGCATCAGGCGGTAGACCTCATCCACCGCGATGATACGCGGTTGCTCGTCGTGCAGGCTGTCGCGGCGGATGGCCGAGAGCACCTGCGCGTAGGCGAGCGCGGTCATGACCGGGTCACCTTCCAGTTCGTGGAACGAGAAGACACGCGGACCAATCTGCTGGCGACCACTGCGTCCAAAATCGACGGTGGTATGGCCGTTGAGGAATTTGGCCCAGGGACCGGAGCCGGTGCACAGCCCGGCGATCTCATCGGCCAGGTCACGCGCCACCTGCCGGATATGGGGTTTGTCACCCAAGCCTGCCAGCACATCACACACCGTCTCACACAGCGGGGCGATGTCCGGCGTGACCGCCTGCAGGTCTCCAAACCCCGCGTACAGGATTTCGAGGGCTTCACCGAGCAGGCCGCGCTCCAGGTTCTCGCGCTGCCCGCTCGACAACTGGCGACCGAGCACAGTTTCGTAGATGCGGATGGTATGGGACTTCTGCTCAATCAGGGTCGGGAACATCACGTCCTGCGGATTGAGGCAGGTATGTTGGGCGCTCAATACGTACCAGGGCAGGTCAAACGCCTGCACGATATGGCGACCATGCCCCATCGGTTCCAGCAAATCAAACGGGATACCGGCTTCGGCGTATTCGCGGGAGAGATACCCGTTGAGCAAAAACGTCTTGCCGAAGCCGGTTGTGCCCACCCAGACCTCGTGAGTGGCGCGTTTGTCGCGCCACGAGTTGTGGAAGACCGGGTAAGCCGCGCCGACCGCTTCCCCGCGCAAGACTCCATCTGTAGTGGACAGCTTGCGGTAACCGACCGGAGCCAGCATCAGAGCCAGCTCGCGTGACGTGACCGGCCAGGTAGTGGCCGGGACATTGATATGTTTTGTGGGTGTGTGCGAGAAGAACTGCACCGACCGCGACAGCAGTTCCCCGACTTCCTGCCGCAGCAGGAACCAGGGGCGCGTCTCGTTGATGACCTCATGCACCCGGCGCTTGAGGGTCTTCGGGTCCGGGGCGAAAACGGCGATGGAGAGCTGCACCAGGTGCAGGGCATCCCCGGCGTTGATTTCCTGGAGCGTGCGGCGGCAGTCGTTGATGCGCGTGACCGAGCGACTGTCTTCGCCGCGCACGCCGGAGAGGTGGACCTGGTAGGCGGCGATGATGTTTTCCACCGCATCCACGGCGGCGTTGCGCTCAAAGGTCTTAGGGATATCCACCACCAACGCCAGCGGAATATTCAGCCGCAGCAGGTTAGCCAGCGGGCGGAAGAAGTTCCACGACGCGGGCAGGAACTCGTAGCCGGTCAGCACGGCCAGCAGCGGACGTCCACCCGGTCGCCCGACCGGAGCCAGGTGCCAAAACGGGGATTCACGCAATTCGTAGCGCCCCTCAAAGAGCGGCGGCAGCGGCGCTTCGACAATAGGTGTGTCGAAAGCGGAGATCATGCCACCGGCCAGGGCGCGCGGCGTCTCATCCGACCACAGCGCCATGCCGCACAACGTGCGCTGGTAGTCGGCTTCGGCTTGCAGCAGCTCGTAGTGGCGGCGGTATTCCATCAGCAGAGCGGCCCGGCGGGTGTCATCCGTTTCACGGGCGGCACGGCTGACCTGGGCAATCTTTTCGTCCAGGCTGGCCGGAGTTTGCCAGCAGAAGAAGCGCGCCGGGCCGGGCAGGGTGCGCAGCCAGGTAGCGAAGCGCGCTTGCAGCGCCTGCACGCCCTCTTCGGTCGCGTGCAGCATGATGTCGAAGGGTTCGATGAGGAACGTGCGCACGGGTACAGACTTATCAGCCATGACTGACCCCCTCCAGTGCCTTTTCGACGAAGACCAGCCCGGCATCGTGATCTGCTTCCTCGGCGCGGGCGAAAGTGATCCATTCGGTCATATCGGCTTCAACTTCGCCTTCCGGCGGCGTGAAGACCATCTCTGCATCCAGCGTGACCAGCCCGGTGGGCATCTCAAGCGCGGCTCCCAGGCGACCGCCGAGGCTGCTGGGCTTGCGCTCGGCGGCGAGCATCAGACTGCCCCGCAGGCGGTACAGCAGGCGCTGCCAGAGTGGCAGGCCGCCGCGCGAACCGGTCAGGACCAGAGCCAGGACACAGGTGAGCGCCGCCAACAGAAATGCCAGATTGCCCACAGCGAAACGCGCGATGATGAGCGTCATGCCGCCGCTGACGCCGCCCAGCAGCAGGCGCTTGAACGGAATGCCAGCGAAGCCCTTCTCGTCGCGGCGCAAGACGTGTGATTTGAAATCCGCCGCCATCGTTCCTCCTGCTCACCAGCCGACAGCAGTCAGCCCCACACATCAGGCTGGCTGCTGTCGGCTGAAAGCTGACCACTGCTAAGAGAACGAGATGAGACTGGCGACGGTGGACGCCGCGATGACGAACAGGAGACCCACCACGACCTGGTTGGCAGCACGGGGATTGTCCTGCTTCCACTGGGAAATGATCGGCCAGGACGAGCCCATGTACATGACCCCAAGCCCAACCATCCCCAGGAAAGCGGCCATCGGAGCGACGAGTTGGGCGACGGATTGCGCTTCGGCAAACCACTGTTGAATCGTTTGAGACAGAGACACGGAAAAAGCCCTCCACGTGTGGACGTTTGACGAATGTGTCAGGGCGGGGTGGGGGTCGCGGTCAACGGCGCGCTTCTCCTTCTGGATGTGTGGGGTCTCGTTGCGACCGCGCCACCCCGCTCATCTGACACTCTCAGGATAACAAAGCGAGGGGAGCGGAAGGCTGTAGGATTACGGTTTTGGGGATGTAAACCTGACAATCTCGAAGAGCAGAATTACGGAAGCCAATTAATTCGCTGAGATCAGGGCCAAGCTAGGAGTCAAAACTCATGCGAAAAATGAGGTAAAATGTCTAATGTGTTAACTCTCATAATGGTAGTTAATGAAACAAGCAAAAAGGGGGGCTAATGAAACTGCATACAGTTGAACTACCTTCTCGCCTCGATTTCGAATCCTCCCTCTCATTTGTTGAGCAATTACGAAAATTGCCGGAAGCAGAAGAGTATTGTTTCGATTTTAAGAACTTGAGATGGGTTGAACCCTTTGGTTTACTGTTCGTTGCAAATGCCATTAATCAATGTGTCAGTCAGCATGGGTCATGCAAGTTCATGGCAAAAAACTACGATTGGGAAGGAGCTCATAGCTATGCTGCTCATATGGGTTTTTTCCAATATTTTGGGCTAAATCATGGAAATCGACCAGGTGACGCGCTGGGTGGTTCTACATATCTTCCAATTAGGATAACTCTCGTTGATCAAATACTACGCTCTGGTCGAGTTAAAGGGATGTACGAACCCGGAGATATTATTGAGGATGAATCTAAGCAGCTTGCCAATTTGCTGATACGTCAGGAAAGTGGGGACTTATTCGATACACTCGCTTATTGCTTTCAAGAATTAATACGTAATGTTGCGGAGCATAGTCATTCTGATACCTTGGGGTATTGCGCACAATATTGGCCCTCAAAACAAAAAGTAGAGATTGCACTTTTGGATACAGGAATTGGACTACAGGCATCACTGCGCAGCAACCCGCATCTTGGTGTATCTTCCGATCAGGAAGCTATCAACTTGGCATTAATGCCAGGAGTATCCAGCAAGACTCATAAGGATACGATCATACGCGCCAATGATCGTTGGCAGAACTCCGGATATGGCCTCTACATGATTTCTCGTTTGTGTCGTCAAGGCGGGAGTTTCTTCATTGCTAGTGGTGAAACAGGACGGCTTCTAGAACCCACAAGGGAAAAATATATCTCAACTTCCCATCAAGGTACTATATTGCGGCTAGAGATGAAAACTACCAATGTCACCAAGTTGGCAGAAAGACTCAGCGATTATAGAAACGATGGCGACAAAATCGCTAAGTCCTACATTGGGAGAAATATCTTAACGGCACCATTGGCTTCACGTTTCATCAGAGAGAATTTCAATTTATCGGGTGAGACTATTCGAGAAGGGTGTCGTGTCCGCCATTCACAATATGGAGAAGGCATCGTAATCAAAACAGAAATTTGGAATGGGCAACAGAGACTGATTGTGCAATTTGGAACGAGGATTGAAAAGGTCCTCTCAACCGCTGTTATTGTGCTCGATGATGATTTGCCATTTTAGGAAGTACACATGGAGAGGTTGGTGAAGAGGAGAGGGCTTGTGGTCTCCCCTTCACCAAGGATCAAATATCTATTCTGTAACGATAGATCCCCATTCGGAGACTAGCATACGGCTCGCCCGCCCACGCCCAATGCAGGGTCAAATCCACCGCCTGACCGGGCAGCAGGGTGAACGGCTCCAGCCCATCGGCGGTTGTCCAGGGGCCGGGCGGCTGCGGCGCGTACCCGAAGGCAATAGCGAAGTCTTCCGGTCGGATATCCACCGGCTCCGGCTGGCCGTTGTAGGCGCGCAGCTGCACCGTGATCCTTCTTTCCGTCGTAACCACCGAGATCAGGTCCACGTGCAGCAAGTCGCGCGCGGGAAACGGCGTTGCAGTCGGCATGGGTGGCGTAGGTGTCACATCCACCATCGGCAGATCAATGAGTTCAGTTGCCAGCACCTCACCCCGCGAAAGCTCTTGCTCCGGCGGGTAGGTGGCCAGCACCAGCGAGCGGGTGGCCGTGGGCGCACCGCGCTCGTCTCGCTCGCCAATCAGGACCAGCACTAACCCCGGCTCAATCTGCCGGAACGCGCCGGTATCGCTGCGGCTGACTTCGAGGCGAGACGCGAACTGGAACTGCTGCACCGCTCCCGTATTCAGACGGATGCTAAACGTCGCACCCGGCCCCAGCGATTCAAACAACGCCTCATTCTGCTCCGACCAGGGCACGCCGATGACCGGGCGCACACTCAGCGCCTGGATGAATGACGCGGTGTCGGGGTTGGGATCATACAACCACTCCGAGAGTTCGACTTTGCGCCGCTGTACCACAAACACGCGCGGCTGGGTGTGTCCCGCAGGCAGAATTTGCAGGTTGACCGGGTAGGCGGGCGCACGGTCGCGCACACCGTCGCGGATGATCACATCCTGCTCCTCCAGGGCAATCGGGGTGGGGGACGGGGTGTAGCGCAGCGTCGGCGTCGCATAAGGCGATATGTCATCCGCTGTGCTGGCCGGTTTGGGATCATCTCCGCTGTGCCGCGAAAGCAGCATGAACACGAAGAACAGCAAAAACAGTGCCGCGCCACCGAAGATGAGGAACACCTGGGTCTTGTTGGTCGCAGGCGGGGTGAACTCCGCTTCGGGCGGTATCAGCGATGCCCCTTCGTGGACCGCCTGCTGGATGCGCGCCGGGGTTTTGGCCCAGCGCGCGCCGATGGGTACCAGCGCTCCGTCCTGGTAGCGCCGGATGAGCGCGGTCACGACCTGCTGTTCGAGAGCATCGGAACCCGCCGCCCCGTTGGTGCTGACCTCGCGCTGATAAACGGTCTGGTAGTGGTGCTGCCGGTCGGTCGGGACCAGCTCCCACAGCGCGCGCAGTTCGTCGATGCTCAGGGCGCGCAGTTCGTCGATGGAATGGTAGTTCAGTTGTTCGCTCAAGCTCCACTTCCTTTTGCGGCGACCTGGCTTCCCGCCAGCGCCGCCTGAGATTTCATTGCATCGTCAAGGCTGCTGCCGGATGACGCAGGCGCACTGACGTTCACTTGCACCTGCGGTGTGACATTGACGTTTGGAACGGCCACCGTCCCGCGCACGGTGAGGGCGTTGGGCAGCATCACTGCCGCTCGCTGCAGGGCGCTCACGGCTTGCTGCGCGCCTTCCCAGCCGGTATTGAGCGTGCCGTGCGCCTGCTCGACCAGTACCGCCTGTGTCTGCGGGGTAAGCTGGCCGGTGGGCGAATTCTTGACCTCGGAGATCACAGTCTGGACCTGCTGGCCGGTCAGACCCAGTCGCAGCGCCCGGTCAGCAAACAGCCCCACCCGCGACACATCGCCCTGGATGGGGGCGCGGTCGTCTGCTCTGGGCGTGACTCCCATCGCCCGCGCGACGCCTTGAGCAACCGTGAAGTGGTCGGCTCCTCCGGCCAGCGGCAGCCCGTCCAGGGTGCGCTGCACGCGCATTTGGGAGATGAAGTCGCCCATGATCCCGGCGATGTTGGCGGCTCCCTCAACTCGCATCAGGCCCAGGACGTGCTGGGCTTGCCCGGATTGCAGCGTCGCGCCCAGGGTGGCGATGCGGTCTTCGATCTCTTCGCCGTGCATATCATCCGCGTAGTCGCTGCGCTCGCGGTCGGCTTTCGCCTGGCCCGCCTGTGACCGGACATCTGCCCCAACGGCGCTGACCCGCTGCTGCACGTCATCTCCAACCGCAGGGGGCCGGATGACAGCCGGAGCGCTCACCGCATCCTCCGGCGTGAAAGTCCCTATACGACGCGGCCTGGACGGGCGTTCAGATGGGACGTTGTCTCCGTCTTCCCGGTCTACCGGTTCGGCGGGCAGGCTCAAGCTACGTTTACGTTTCGGTTGCTCGCCGCGGTCGCTGAGCATCTGGGCGGCCAGGATCGGCCCGGCGACACCACCCACGAGCGGGATACTCTGACCGGCCTGGCGCAGCACCGAGCCTTCGGTGAACTCATCCGCCATCCGGCCAATGTCGGTGTTTCGGGTGCCCGGTAGATAAGCCAGGGTGCGGGCGGCAGTCTGCAAGCCCCGCGAGCCGCCCAACATCACACCCGCCGCCTGCGCTACCGTCGCGCCCTGCTGCATGGCAGACACCCCGGCCAGCGCGCTGCTGCCCACGTTGGCAGCAAGCGCCGCGGTGCCCGCCGCGGCAGCCGCCCCGGCTCCGGCCAGACCCAGACCCACCACACCGGGGGCGGCCATCACGCCGCCGGTGACCTGGCCAATCGAGCCGAACAGCCGGTTGAAGCTGTTCCACACGGCTTTCACCCCGCTCCACAGCAGGACCAGGATGAAGATGGTGCACAGCAGCGACACGCCCAACACGACCAGCGCGTTTTGCGTGGCGGCAGCGCCGAGCAGAAACGAGACAATGAGCGACTGCATCAGGGCGATGACCACCGTCTGCACGATGAGTTCAATCCACATGTCCAGGATGGAGCGGGCGATGACCTCCGTCTTTTTGAAAAAAGCGAACAGAATGGCCACGCTGAAACTCACAAAGGTCAGGCCCTGGGCGATGGTCAGCAGCAGGAAGATGAGCTGTTCGACCACGCCGAAGATGACCAGCGGCCAGGCGGAGAAGATGCGGAACTGCGCCGCGCCCGCTTTGTCAATCGACGCCTTGCGTTCTTCCTCGCCGAGTGGATCGCCAAAGAACTGCGAGCTGGCCAGCGAGTAGAAGTACCCCTCTTCGCGGAAAATCCAGTCGGTGGGTAGGTCGGTATCCTGACCCGGCGCGCGCGGCTGGAAGCAGGCGGTTGGGATCGGCGACGGGTAGCCCATCACGTCCTGGCCATCGGCGCGCAGGTAGGCCAGGGCGATGTCCAGCCCATCCACGCCGGAGCCGAAGGGCGTCATGGTCGCGCCGGGCAGGTACGGTCCCAGCGCGTCACAGGCGGGCAGCGGTGGCAGGTCACTGCTGGTCACGGCTCCGAGCGACCCGAAGGGGCTGCCCACGCTCTGCATACTCTCCAGCGCGACGTTGTAGAAGCCGGAACTCAGGTCGCGGCGGAAATCGTGCATTCCCTGGTAGAGGGTAGGTCCCAACTGAAAGAACACCACGCCCGCCAGGTACCAGCCAACAGCGCTGCGCGGGCTGACCACGTCCAGCCGCACAAACGCCGCCAGCAGGTAGGTGATACCCAGCACGATGAGGGCGATCACGAACGCCAGACTGGCCGTGACGCGCATCTGGTGGTTGGTCTGCGAGATGAGCGGCGCGAAGGCGTTTTGGGCCAGCCAGAGGTTGGCCAGCTCGATGGCGTGACCCATCATGAACAGGCCCTTTTGCAGAGTCCATCCGGCTACCGCCAGCAGGTGCAGCAGGTCGTACCAGAGCTTGTCGATCTGGACTTGCAGCCCATTCAGAATGTCGTCTACCCAGGGCATAGGCTACGGTTCCTCGATTTCTCCGGTGCAGATGGTATTGACCTCGTTGATCCACGAGACGATGTTACGCCCCGGCACGACGGTGGGATTTAGCCTGTCCCGCGCGCTGGCGTCCAGCGCATACGAGATGCGGCGCGCGGTGCCGCGTGGACCGTAGGCGGCCAGGGTGAAGGTCTTGGTCTCGCCCGGCTGGATGTCGGTCGCTTCGTAGTTGGGCGTCAGCCCGGCTTCCTCTGCTGCTGCCAGGCTTGCGCCCCAGACGCCATCCAAATCAGCGCCGGTGGGTAGAGTGATCGTGCTCACATACATCTGGGCGGCGGGGAACACGTCATATTCGACGCTGCCCACGTTCTTCATCTCCACCGTCCAGAGATAGATGGACTGCAATTGCCCGTCCCTGTCCGGCTTGGCGGCAGACATCCCCCGGATGTCCGTCACGCGGAAGCGCAGGCGCAGGCCGGAAGGCTGCTCCGAGGTGTAGATGGCATCCCCCACGAAGTAGTCGTTCGTGCGCACGTACTGAGTCGGCGTCGGCCAGGGGGTGTAGGTCGGGCGCGGGGTAGGCGTGATGCTGCCCGGCGCGCCGCCCGGCGGCGGCGTGAGTGTCGGCCATGTCGTGCCGTAGACGCGAATCACGGTGAACGAACGCAGCGAATTGGGTATGCCGCTGGCGTAGATCTGGATGGTGGCGTTGGTAACCGTGGTCGGGATGGTGATGGGATACAGCCCGGTCCGGGTCGGGCCGGGGATAATATCGACCGCGAGGTATCCGCCGCTGCCGGGCCAGTAGTAGGGGTAGGAGCTCATGCTGCCCGAATAGGACAGATACACCGTTCCGGCGCTCTGGCCGGTCCACTGGGCGGTGATAGTGTTGAAGTTGGGCGCGACCTGATACCAACTGACATTCGACGTAAAATACGGCGGCCACAGCGGCTGACCGGTCGGCGGCTGGGTATGGGTCGGGCGCGGTGTGCTGGACGGGCAAATGTACTGCGGCAAGTCCCCGATGTACAGGTTTTGTACTTCGCCTGCACAGGCGATGGCAGCCGCCAGCAGCAGCATTGCTGCCAGGATGATGGGGCGTTGGCGATATTTCAAGATGTTTTCCCTCATGGAATAAGGCCGGGCTGGTTGCCAGCGGGCAGGAGCAGCGTGAAGGTGGCATCGGCGGTCCCCCACCGGCGCGAGACATCCCACGACTGGCCGAAGTAGGGCACGACCAGGCTGACCTGGGCGTTGGTCTGGACCTGGAGGCGCGCGTAGCCGGACTCATCGGTGAAGACCTGCGCCAGGGCGCGGTTGGTGGCGACATCCACCAGCCGCACCGGGATACCGCGCACGCCTTCCGCCGGGTCCACCGAGTGGTTGGCGTTCTCGTCATAGGCGATGAGCACCGCCACCGTGATGTTCGCGGGCGGCGCAGGGGTAGCGGTCGGCTGGATGGTCGGCGGCCCCTGGATGAGTTCCACCCGGCGCGCGGGCTGCGGCTCCGGTGAAGGCGTCAGAGTCTCAACCCAGGTAACGGCTGACGGGTTGGCGCGGTAGGTGAGCACCGCGTCCAGGGCGAGCATGGTGTCGGAACTGGCGGCGTTACGCTGCGGCGTGTTGTGCACCAGTAGCGTATGTGCCCCCGCTGCGACGGGAAACGTGTCGGTGCAGGTGAAATGCGCTTCGGCGGAGTAGGAATCGACGGTCCCGACCACCTGACCATCGATGACCACTTCCCACCTCCCGCCGTTCCAGAAGGCCACGTAACACACCCGTACCCCTTCGCCCTCAAAATCCAGGCGCACGGCGGCATCCGGGTCCACGCTGTAACGGTATTCGTTCTGCCCCGCCGACCACGACCACATGTCGATCCACTCGCCACCGAGATAATCCAATGCCGGGTGATCTGCCTCGAAGCGCACCCACTCATCGAGGGACAGCGCGCCAGGCTCAGATGCCGGAGCCGTATCAAGCACAACACCGGGCATCACCGCCGTGATTTCCAGCACGCGCACGGCCAGGGTGGGTGTAACGGTCGGCGTAGCTGAGGCCGTGGGGGATGGCGATGCAGTGGGCGTCAGAGTCGGCATAGTCGTCGGCGCAAGTGTGACCGGTAGGATGGCGGTCAGGGTCGCCGTTTCGGTTGGGGTGCTGTCTACATGTGGCGCGTCATCGTCACCACCACACGCGGTGAGCGCGACCAGGAGAAAGGCAAGACATAGGATGCGGGACATACACAGCTCCGGCGAGATGAGTTCGGCCATCTTTCATCGTAGCGGAGCAGGGGAGTGTGGAAGGCGGAGAATTACCGTTTTGAGAGGGAAAACTTCCCCGATCTGGCGCGCAAGATTCCCGCCAGATCGCAGGTCCTACAGGTCAGATTGACCATCACGGCAGAAACCCTTCTTCGGCTGCCCGTGCGATGAGGTGTTCGTTGGTTTCTGCATCGAACCTGCGGCGCAGGCGTTCGCACACGCTGTAGATGCGCCGCACCGACACCCTGCGCATCAGGGCGATTTCCTGCGGGCGAAGCCCCTGGGCGAGCTGACGCAGCACCTCGCGTCCTTCGGTGTCCAGCTGCCAACCCGCACGGCCAGCCTGCACGGCCAGCAGGTATTCGGCGTTCGCCGTGGGGGAGAGATACGGGCGGCCACGCAGCACCACCCGGAGCGCTTCCGGCAGGCAGCTGCTCAAGGAATCGGACTTGTAGAGGTACCCGGCCACGCCGCAGATGAGCAGTTCCTGCACGATGAGACCGTCCGGCAGACTGCCCATCACCAACAGGCGGGCACGCGGTGCCGCCTGCCGGACACGCTCGACCAGCGCCAGCACGTCCATGCCCGGTTCGAGCTGGTCGCCGAGCAGGATCACCTCCGGCGGCTGGGCGGCCAGGGCGTCCAGCAGATCGGCCAATACCCGGTGCGTGCCGGTGATGTGAAACGCGCCATACTGGCGCAGGATGGTCTTTATCCCTTCCAGCGCCAGGTCCATGTCATCGGCAACCACAATCTTGACCGTCATGCCCACTCACCTCACGAGGGAAACTTTCCCTTAGCATATCATCCTCTGAGGCGGAAAGCATGAGCAAATCAGGAAGATGAGGGGGGCAAAATTACCGGACTGCTCTGTAATTCTCCGGGGTCAGCCCTCACCCCGCAGCAGCCCGCGCCGCATGGCTTCGGCCACGATCTGCTCGTTGGTGTCCACAGCCAGGATTTCGCGCAGGCGCTTGCGGGCGTTGTAGACCGCCCGGTCGGTGATGCCCAACTCGCGCGCGATGCTCTGGACGTGATGTCCGCGCGCCATCAGGTGCAGCACCTGCTCGAGGCGTGGACTGAGGACCGGCGAGGAGTTGAGACAGCCCGCGATCAGCGCGGCATGGGGGGAAAGATACACCTTTCGGGCGTGGGCGTGCTGGATACCCACCACCAGCATGTCCTGCACCGGTTCGTTTTTGCACACGACCCCCAAGGCTCCCGCCCTGATCACCCGGTGAATGTCGTGCGCGGACATCTGAGAACCGAGGACCAGCACGGCAGCGTGGGGGCACCGTTCCTGGATGGCCTGGTACGCCCGGACGACATCCGTATCCGGCAGCGAGTCATCCAGCAAGACCACGTCGGCATAGTGAGCCGCCGAAGAGCGGCAGAACGAGGGCACATCAGGGTACCCGCCCAGAAAGGTGAGGTGGGGGAAGTCGGCCAGCGACTGCCGGACGCCCAAACGGATGATGTCCTGGTCATCCACGATGGCTACCTGGATGGTCAACCAACCCTTCCTTTCTCAGAAAAGGCCCCCGCCTGTTGAAGGGTCGAAGTCGGCAACGGCAGATGGTGGCCTGAACGACGATGGGAGAACACAACGGATGGCTGTCTATGCCCCGCTGATACACAGTCTATATTATAAAAAGAGTCTATAATTCTGAAAGTATGGAACCATAGTACAATTGTCCCGGTTGAGCCGACCGGTTTTCCGGGTATCATTACGCCCAGGCGCCGGTGAATCGAAGGGGGGATGACCATGAGCAGGGACCAAAAGCCGCTGCCGCTCAAGGACCTGATCAACTTCCTGTTTGAGCACGTCCACCACCCGGACGGGCGGCCCTATATCACGCAGGAAGTGGCCGACAAGGTGCGCATCAGTCACGCGACGATCAATCAGCTGCGCACCGGGCGGAACAAGAATCCGAGCGTACCCACCCTGCAGGAAATCGCCGGTTTCTTCAACGTCCCGCTGAGCTTCTTCGAATGCGCGACGGAAGAAGAGTGTTACGCGGTGCTGGCGGGTCAGCGCCCGGAGGACCTGCCCGGTCCCGTGGCGGAGATCGCGTTCCGCGCCAGGGGGTTATCGGCGGAAGCGCAGCAGGATATCCTCAAGATCATCCGGTGGGTGGAGGCTGCCGAGCGGGAGCGCAAGGCCGGGCGTGAAACGCCGCCGTTTGCTCGTGAAGAGGACGGTGAGCCGTAGCCGGGCTGCGATCCCTCAACGACCTCTCCGCCTGAGTGATTTTTCCCACTACGGTACCATTGGCACGTCCTCGCGAACGCTTTACAGTGGTGAGCTTTGTTGGGCCGGTCCGGTGGGGAGCGCGGGGAGAACACCCATGACCGACGGTGAGGCGCGCGTGCGCCGGGCAATTGAGGGACTGCAGTACGACTTCAGCCGGTTCACCATCCCGCATTTCATCGCTCACCTGGAAGCCCTCCGGCAGCGGGAGATCATCCTCAACGGCGTCGCTTTCGACGGCAGGCTGCACGGCCTGTGGGTGCGGGCCGCAACCGCCGATTACGTGTTTTTCGATAGTCGCACCCATCCCGTCCACCGGGTTCACCACATTCTGCACGAGATCGGTCACATGGTGTTGGGTCACCGCCTGCATGACCTGGCCGCATTTCTCCCGCCGGAACTTGTCGCCCAGCTACGGGCTGTGATTTCCCCCGAACTTCACGGTCACTGCCGCCGGTGGGACCCACACGACACCCCCGACGAACGGGAAGCCGAGCTGTTTGTGCGCCTGCTGCAACAAAAGATTCTGCTGGCCGGACGATTAACCGCGCTGACCCACCCGGATACCAGCATCGACGCGCTGAGCCGCTTCACACGAGGTCTGGGGTACGATGGGTGACAGCGTGCTGGGCGGCCTGCTGTGGGCGTTCATCCTCTACGGGATGGTTCGGGGTTACCGGCGAGCGCGGCAGGTGGACCGGTATGTCCTCATCACCTGGACGATCTTCATCGCCCTGGGGGTGGTGTTCACGCTGCGGATCAGGGCAGTTCAGCCGTTCGTTGACGCCTGCTTCTACGGCTACCCGGTGACGTTCCTGGTGAGCCTGCTGGCGGTGCTGGCGGCCACGGCGGCTTATTCGCTGAGCCTGCTGTGGCTGGCGCAGCGTTCGCCGGGCCTGTATCGTCTGCGGTGGTTCCACCTCCGCTTAATCCAGGCGGCACCCGGCATCGCCGGGCTGCTGCTGGCGATGATGGCGGCGCACGTCGCCGGAGGGGTGTCGGCGTTTCGGGCCGAACACATGATGAAATGGGTGGTCGAAGGGTACGGGCTGCTGCAAGCGGCGCTGGTGTTTGTGCCGGTCAATGCGGCCATGGTCCGGCAGGAACGGGTTTTCCCGATGCGGGTCAAGCATCTCGCCACCCTGGTGCTCACGACAACCTTTGCCCTCAGCGCGGCGTTTTCGGTCGTGTTTATCCCGCCGATCATCGTCACCGGCCAATCCAATCAAGGGCCCTATGTCATTCCGCGCGGCCTGATCGCCGCTTTCTGTTTGATGATCATCCTCGCCCCGCACCGCTGGCTGACTCTCCTGCTGCTGCCGCGGCGGCTGCGCTGTTATGGTCGGCTGGCGGCAGTGGAACACCGCCTGGGAAAGCTGGTAGATATTCGCCGGGAGCGGCTGTCCTTGCGGCAGGTGTTCAATCCTGAGCAGATCGAGATGGCGATCTACGTCACGACGATTAACATCCTGGATCACTACCGGCGCGTGGACCTGGGCGATCCGCGCGGCTGTGAGCTGGTCGCACAGATCCAAGCGCTGTGGCCGGAATGTGCGGATTATGACGACCTTGTGGAGGGGTTATGCCACATCAAGTTGTAACCGATCCGGTCCCGCACAACGGTAATCGCCTGGGATACTGGCTGGGCATAATCTTTCACCCGTTTTCCGTCTTTATTCCGGCGCTGGTTGTGGTGCTCAAAGGCACCGAACCACTCGTAGCAGTAGGGTGGGTGGTGTTCATGGCGGGGATCATCCTGGTGCCTGCCCTGACGCTGATCCATCTCGCGCGGCGCAAAGGCCGCTATACCTACCAGCGTGGAATGCGGCACCCGCTCTACCTCGTGTTCTGGGCCGGCATGGTCTTGTGTGTTGGGTTGGCCGAATGGCTGGATGCCCCAGAGCGCCTGATTTTTTCCCTGCTGGCGTTGGTGGTCTGGGTGCCGCTGCAAGCGGCTATCAACGCCCGGCTGACGAAAATCTCTGCACACACGGCGGTTGTGACCGGAATTTTCACCGCCCTGTTCCTGATGGGCGACCTGGACTCGCCGCTGCTGGTGATTGGCGCAGTGGGCATTGTAGGCGCTGTGGCGTGGGCGCGCGTCGTGACCGGCCATCACACGCTCTGGCAGGTGAGTCTGGGGATGATCGTCAGCTTCATATCGGTCGTTACTGCATTTGGACTCATACTGTTGTCTCAGAGGTGTTGACGCCGCCCGTTCCCTCGCAAGTTCCGAAATTGACCATCCCAACTTCCGAAATTGACCATCGCAAGTTCCGAAATTGACCATGATCTGACGCCCGGCTCCTGGTACGCTTGATCCATCCGCCGATCCGGTGAAAGGAGTCCGTTATGACACCCCCACCATCATCCGGTCTGTGTTGGGCAAGCTGTGGAGCCGGACGTCATGTCTTCCCTCAACGCTGAAGTCACTCTTTCCCCACACGACACGTATGTGTTGGCGCGCGCCCTGGTCGGGCTGGAGTGGCACGACCTGCCGTGCAGCCCGCTGACCCGCCTGATCCTGTCCCATGTCGATCTGTCCAGCCCGGATGAC
>Ga0134093_1001331_pt1 | contig 24113 bp, 29 predicted proteins | sample 4_1taG_FD_94452 | JGI IMG/M metagenome (GOLD analysis project Ga0134093, IMG submission 94452) | Switchgrass degrading microbial communities from high solid loading bioreactors in New Hampshire, USA - 4_13_20_68_A1 metaG | ecosystem: Engineered > Bioreactor > Semi-continuous > Anaerobic >...
TTGCTGATCAGAAAGTGGATATTGCGGTCATGGAGACGGGGCTGGGCGGGCGTTACGACTCCACCAATGTTATTGAACCTCTCCTTTCAGTTATAACCAGCATAGACTATGATCATACCGCAGTTTTGGGGAATACTTTAGAAGAAATAGCCTACAACAAGGCTGGGATTATAAAAAGAGGTGTTCCCGCTGTAATCGGGCCCCTGCCTGAACCAGCCCTGCGAGTGGTGGCAGATTATGCTGCGGATATGCAGGCTCCCCTGTACAGTTCTGCCTTGAGCCAGGTTGTGGTTGGAGAGCGGCAAACCCTGACCGGGCAATATGTTAATATCGCCGCCCCTACCCATAGTCTGGATCAAGTCTGGTTTTCCCTGCCGGGGGCTTATCAGCGGGAGAATCTGGCCTGTGCTCTCACTGCTATATCGGTGCTGGAAGGGCAGGGATGGAAAGTGACGGACCAGCATATTTTAAATGCTCTTTATGATGCTTATATTCCGGGAAGATTGGAAATGGTCAGCCGTGAACCACTGGTTTTGGTTGATGCTGCTCACAATCCTCATGCTGCCCGGTCCATGTCCCGGTCATTGCATGACCTGCTGCCTGACCGCGACCGGGTACTGGTATGCGGCATGGTAAATGACAAAGATGCCTGGAATACTCTGAAGTATCTCGGCCAGAATACCTGCCGCTGCGTAATTACCCGGCCTAAGGGTGAACGTGGCTCCAATTGGTATCGAGTTTATGAAGCCTGGAAAGAACTATTCCCTGAAATTCCGGTGCAAGCCACGGAAAACATTGTAGAGGCTGTTGAACAGGGAATCCATTATCTCCAGGACAATCAGTATATGCTGGTTACTGGTTCTTTTTATGTGCTGGACCAGGCACGACGGTATTTTACCGCTGATTAATATTTTGTTAACAAATTATTAACAACGGAACTAAGTGGATATTTGCTATAATGAATGTGCAGATTACAGAAGATTTTAACTAAGGAGGTATTCAGGTGGGTTTTCGCTTGAAACCACGGGATGAAAAATTCTTCACCTATTTCAACCAATTGTCGGAGTCTATTTTGGAAGCAGCAGAAATCCTCAAGCGGTTTTTTGAAAATCCCCAGGATCCTTCCGAGACATTGGACATGATTAAGGAAGTTGAAGAACGCGGCGACCAGGTTTTAGCCGTGGTAATGAACGAGATCAATGATTCCTTTGTTACTCCTTTTGACCGGGAGGATATTTTATTGCTGGCCCGGGAACTTAACAATGTTCTGGACCATATACAAGGGACTATGGAAAAGGTCATTCTCTATAAAGCAGGCCGCCCCAAACATGTCAATGTGCTAAAACTGGTATATGTTCTCCAGGCTGCCGCTGAGGAAATAAAGGCTGCCGTTGATCTGCTGCCGGACATACGTAATAAGCACCGGGAAATCATTGAATCCTGTGAAGCCATCCGCGCTTATGAACATGAAGGGGATTACCTGTATCGAGCAGGAATAGCCCTTCTTTTTGAGAACACCGAAAACGTAATTGATATAATAAAATGGAAAGAGATTTACGAACATCTGGAAACAACTCTGGATTATTGTGAAAATGTAAGTAACCTACTAAAGGGAGTCGCTGTAAAATATGTTTAGTCTTGGTTTAGTCGTACTAGTAGTCATATTAGCTCTTGCTTTTGACTATATCAATGGTTTTCATGATACCGCCAACGCCATAGCTACTTCGGTTTCTACCAAGGCCTTATCCCCTCGCAATGCCATCATGATCGCTGCAACCCTGAATTTCCTCGGAGCATTAAGCGGAACAGCCGTTGCTGCCACTATAGGAAAGAACATAATTTCCCCGGAACTGGTTACCCCTTCGGTGATGACTGCTGCCCTGATTGGAGCTATATTCTGGAATCTGTTTACCTGGTATTTTGGTATCCCCAGCAGTTCCTCCCATGCCTTGATCGGAGGACTGGTAGGCGCAGTAATAGCCGGATTCAGCTTACATCATGTAAATTGGATGGGGTTTGTGCAGATTTTTGCCGGACTGGTTATTTCACCAGTGGTAGGACTAGTGGCAGGCAGCCTGGTAATGACTCTCCTGTTCTGGATTTTCCGGGGAGGATCCCCTGCTCTGATCAACAACAAGTTTCGCAAGCTGCAAATGGTCTCAGCCTGTATGGCCTCTTTTGCTCATGGATCCAATGATGCCCAGAAAACCATGGGAATAATAACTATGGTTTTAGTAGGTGGAGGCTTTTTAAGTACTTTTCAGGTCCCCTTATGGGTAAAGGTGGCCTGTGCCCTGGCTATGGCTGCCGGCACGGCTATGGGCGGATGGAAAATCATTCGCACTATGGGGGGCAAAATTTTCCGCATTGAGCCCATCAATGGTTTTGCTGCTGATTTCACTGCTTCATCAGTCATCTATAGTGCCAGTCTCTTAGGTGTTCCGGTGAGCACTACCCATGTGGTTTCTTCAGCTATCATGGGTGTAGGAGCCGCCAAGCGGCTGCGGGGAGTGCGCTGGAATATCGCCCGCCAAATAGTTATTGCCTGGTTTGTCACCATTCCTTCATCTGCCCTGGTAGCATTGCTGTTTTACAAGTTGATAAATATATTTATATAATAAGACAAGCTCTCTTCCCATGATTCTACAGGCGAGAGTTTTTTTGTTTTTCATTATTTCTGGTTATAATTGCGAACTATTTCACAAAAATGGTACAATTATAGATATAAAATTAAATAATGAGCTTTATTGAATTATTTCTAAGGAGTGGGAGCTTGAAGATCTATAAGATACCCGAAGCAACGGTAATGAGGCTCTCTGTTTATTCCCGTTTTTTACACCAGTTGATTGACGAAGGTGTTGCTACAGTTTCCTCTGGGGATATTGCCAAGGGCGTGGGAGTTAGTTCGGCTCAGGTACGCAAGGATTTGGCTTATTTCGGAGAATTTGGTACCCGTGGGGTAGGCTATCGAGTTGATGAGTTGTATGGGCACTTAATGAAAATACTGGGTCTTGACCAAACCTGGAATATTGTTTTGATTGGAGCAGGTAAGCTGGGATCAGCTTTAGCCTTATATCAAGGATTTGCGGAAAGAGGATTTCATATCAGTACTATCTTGGATGTTGATCCTGCCAGGATCGGTACCAAGCTGGGCAATGTAGAAGTGGAACCTCTTGAAGTGCTGCAGGATAGGGTTAAAGAGAACAATATCCGGGTGGGGGTTGTTACCGTACCTGCTTCCGCTGCCCAGGATGTCACCGATCGTCTGGTGCAGGCAGGCATTAAGGCTATATTGAACTTTTCTCCCCGGATTTTAAAGGTCCCCAATTCAGTTATTCTGCGCAATGTGGATCTGTCAGTAAACCTGGAAGTCTTAAGCTTCAATCTGGCCTTAAACCGATAACACTTTGTTAACTATAGTATCACCGGAAAGCTCCTTTAGAGAGCTTTCTTCTTTTTTTCCTTCCTTGTTTTAACCATAGGGGAGTGCTAAACTTGAAAAAAGTTAAGCCGGAGGATTCACAGCCATGAAAGGATCACGTTCCCCTGGGTGGCCAGTTCTGGTAATCCTTTTAGTCTTGGGAGGAATTGCCGGAGGCTGGCTGGGCCAAGCTTTAACTCACATATGGCCCTCTCTGGCAGTGTTAGATAATGCCCGGAGCCTGGGGATACCCAACTTTACTTTAGATTTAGAGGTATTTACTGTTTCTTTTGGCTTTATGCTTAAAATCAGCGGGTTTACTTTGATTGGTTTCGTCCTGGCTTATCTGATATATCGTAAAATGTAAGGTGGTTGGCAATCAAATTGCAGACGGAATCCCTTGAAAGAACCAATAACCGTGATAAGTACCCGCCTGTTATCCTGGCATCGTCTTCACCCCGGCGCTATGAAATATTAAGCCGAATGGGGCTCAGCTTTACCGTTGACAGTGCGGATGTGGACGAATCAGTAGACAGAAACCTGAAACCTCACGAAGCAGTAAAAACTTTAGCCCTGAGAAAGGCAGCGGCGGTAGCGCCCCATTATACCCAGGGATTAATTATCGGGGCGGATACCGTTGTAGTAGTAGACAATGTGATACTGGGCAAACCCTCCAACCATGAGGATGCTTTAGCAATGTTGCTAACCCTGCAGGGGCGGGAACATTCGGTTTATTCAGGCTATGCGGTTATTGATGCTGCCAGTGGAAAAACTGAGGTAGATTATGATCACACGGCGGTAGTTTTCCGTTCCTTTACCGAGGAAGAAGCAAGGCGTTACATTGCCACGGGAGAACCCTTAGGGAAGGCCGGGGCTTATGCCATTCAGGGCTTGGGGGCGCTGTTTGTAAAGGAAATACATGGGGATTACTTAAATGTAGTGGGTCTGCCCCTGTTTAAACTGGCCCAGACTCTGAAAAATTTCGGGCTGGATATTCTAAATGCTGCCCTGTCTAATTAGAAGGATTTTTGATTAGCAGGTAAGGATTACTGTCTAGCTTTCGTATTTCCTATAATGATGAGCAACATAATGGTTCCAATAAAAGCTACAATTTAAGGGGAGGCTTTCATGGGGGAGTATCATGTAGCTATCAAAATGCTGCCGGAGAATATGCGACCCCGGGAAAAATTGCTGCGTTTCGGGGAATCAACTTTAAGCGATGCAGAATTGCTGGCCATTTTAATTAGAGGAGGCACTAGCGGTTTAAATGCCCTGGAGCTGGCTCAGCAGGTATTAGCAGCTCATGATGGCAGTTTGCGTTTTCTGAGGGATATCAGTATTGAAGAGCTTACCAGCCATCCGGGGATAGGTCCGGCCAAAGCTGCTTTGCTGAAAGCGGCGGTGGAAATAGGCAAGCGTATATCTGCGGATGTTAAACAGAAAATAGTGATAAAATCTCCTGATGATGTTAAAAACCTGGTGATGGAGGACATGCGGTTCCTGCCCCAGGAGCATTTCCGGGTACTGTACCTGGACCGTAAAGGAGGCATCATCTTTATTGAGGATGTTAGCAAAGGGGGGTTACACAGCGCTATTGTTCACCCCCGGGAGGTATTCAAGACCGCCATCAAAAGAAGCGCTGCTTCGGTAATTCTGGTTCACAACCATCCCAGCGGTGACCCTAATCCCAGCGCTGAGGACATAGATATAACCCGGCGCCTGGTAGAGGCCGGAAAGCTGTTAGGTATTGATGTATTAGATCACATTATAATTGGAGAACAGAAGTATTGCAGTTTAAAAAGTCTAGGTCTTATATAAACTGCGATTGGTTTTTGGTTTGAAGGAGGATAACGAAAGTGTTTAGCAAAGATTTGGGAATTGATCTTGGCACAGCTAATACTCTGGTGCATTTGCGCGGCAAAGGTATTGTGCTCCGGGAACCCTCCGTAGTTGCTATACAAAATGACACCGGCAAGGTTCTGGCGGTAGGAGAGGAAGCCAAACGGATGATAGGGCGCACCCCCGGCAATATTGTAGCCATACGCCCTATGAAGGATGGAGTAATTGCCGATTTTGACGTTACCCAGACTATGATCAAATATTTTATAAACCGGGTCTTAGGTCAGCGTATGGGCGTAGTTCGCCCGCGGGTCATCATCAGCATACCCTCAGGCTGTACTACCGTAGAAGAAAGAGCGGTCCGCGAAGCAGCGCTGCAGGCGGGGGCCAAGGAAGCTTATCTGATTGAGGAACCAATGGCAGCAGCTATCGGCGCCGGACTGCCGGTACATGAACCCACCGGCAACATGATTGTAGATATCGGCGGCGGGACCACCGAAGTGGCAGTCATCTCCTTAGGGGGAGTAGTAACTTCCCGGTCGGTGAGAGTTGCCGGAGACAACATGGATGATGCCATTCTGCAGCATCTGAAAAAGAATTATAACCTGCTCATCGGAGAGCGCACAGCTGAAGATATCAAGATCTCCATCGGCTCGGCTTTGTGGGAAGGCCCAGAGGAATATTATGAGGTACGCGGCCGGGATCTGGTTACCGGCTTGCCTAAGACCATAAAGGTAACTTCCCTGGAGATCCAGGAAGCCTTGCGGGAGACCGTAGAGGAAATGATGGACGGTATCAGGGTTTGTTTGGAAAAGACTCCTCCTGAACTGGCTGCTGATATTATGGATCGAGGAATTGTTTTGGCAGGTGGAGGTGCGCTGTTAAGAGGGCTGGACAAACTGATCAGCCGGGAAACCAATATGCCCGTTTATCTTTGTGAAGATCCCCTCCTGGCAGTAGCCTTGGGTACCGGCAAAGTATTGGAGAATATTGAGGTATTGAAAAAGGTATTGATTGGCCCCAAGAAATTAATATAAGAAACTCGGGTGAGGAGAATTGTTTAAACTGCTGAAAAGCAAATGGTTCTGGTTGATTCTGGTGGTGGTAATTGGTGCCTTCATCACCATGAACCAGACATCCTTGCCGCGTGAGGACATAACCTTACTGGAAAAAGCAGTTCATGGCATATATACACCCCTGCAAAATGGTATAAATGATATCAGAGGTCACTGGGGTTACATCGGCGATCTGGTAAGTGATAAACGGACTCTGCAAAATCGTATTAATGAACTGGAAAAGCGTAACATCCAGATGGCTATTGACAATCAAGCCCTGCGGGAATATGAAGCTCAAGCCAAACGCTTACAGGAACTACTGGAGTTTAAGGAAGATAACCTGGATATTTACGATTTGCAAGCCGCGGCGATTATAGCTCGCAGCCCTAACAACTGGAATAAAACCGTGCTGATCAATGTGGGAGCAAATGCCGGCATCCAACGAGGCATGCCGGTTATTCACCCGGATGGCCTGGTTGGGCGCATCAGCAGTGTAAGCCAGAATTCAGCTCAGGTCAGCTTGATTACCGACCGGGAAATGGCGGTAGGAGTAATCCTGCAGCGCTCCCGGGAAACCAACGGTATTGTGGAAGGTACCGGGAGCAGCGATGTGCTGCGCATGAACAACATTCCTTACTATTCATCCATCGAGGAGAATGATAGGGTAATCACTTCCGGATTATCAGCCAATTATCCCAAGGGTATAGTTGTAGGCACAGTCAGCAAGGTTAACCGGGAACCCAGCGGTCTGCTGCTAAGTGCCGAAGTGAAACCGGCGGTGGATTTTGACCGCCTGGAAGAGGTTCTCGTAATCACCAATTACCATCCACCTCCAGTGGAGGATGAGGAAACGGGTGAATAACGGTGTACTACTTTATCCTGGCATTACTGCCTGTTCTGTCCATTTTTCTGCAATCAACGATTTTTCATTACTTCAGCATAAAAGGCTCGATACCTGATCTGGTGTTGATCTTTGTGGTGTTTCATGCTGTTTTCCGCGGTGAAAGACGCGGTACCCTTTATGGGGTTTTCTGCGGTCTGCTGGAAGATTTATATATGGGTCGCTTTATAGGTGTGAATGTGCTGGCCAAAGGCCTGACCGGTTATATAATGGGTAAAGCCCAGGGCAATGTCTTTAAAGAGAATTTATGGGTGGGCATTATAACGGTTGTGGCAGGAACTTTTATCAACTCTTTGGTGGTAGCAGTTTTGCTAATGGCTAACGGCACTGTATTGGATCTGGAAGTTGTCTATAGTGTTCTCTACCAGTGCTTATATAACTTGCTACTGGCTGGGCCTATATATATATGGTATTATTACTACATTTATGATGGACTGATGCGGGCAGCGGGGGAGAATTGAATTGAAAGCCGATGAACTAAAAAGGAAACTGCGAATATACTCGTACATTGTAATCCTCCTCATGGTGGTTTTATGTGTGCGGCTGATGGTTATACAGCTCTTTGATAATGAGCGCTATCAAACCCAGGCCAAAGAAAACCGGATACGCCTGATATCCATAAAAGCTCCCCGGGGAGAAATCTACGCCAGTTCCGGTGATATCCTGGCCGCCAATAAGCTGGTATATACCCTGAACCTGTATTTCATGGATAATGAGGTAGATGAAGGTGTTCTGGACCGCCTGGTGGAGGCATTGCAGGAGTACTATCCGGAAATCACCCGGGAGGATATTGAAGAAAAGATTGAGATCCAGAAGCACCGGCTGTATGAACCAATTACAATCATACGGGATATTCCCTGGGAACTGGTGGTTAAACTTGAAGAAAACCGCCAGGAACTGGCCGGGGTTTTAATAACCGTAGAACCGCTCCGTTATTATCCGGGCGGGGATTTAGCAGGCCACTTGCTGGGCTATATTCATTCTATCAGTGAGGAGGAACTGGCCCAGTCAGATGGCACCTATTCTATCAACAGCTTGATAGGGAAATCGGGAATAGAAAAACAGTATGAGAGTGTATTGCGGGGCAAGGACGGGGCTCGCCGGGTAGAGGTTGATGCTGCCGGCCGGCCCATCCGGGAACTGGTTACCCTGGAACCGGAGCAGGGCAATAACATTTACCTCAGTATAGACTATGAACTCCAGCAGGTGCTGGACAAAAGCATGAAAAAGACCCTGGAAGAGCTGCAGAAAACCTATCCCAAGGCTAAAGTAGGATCGGCGGTAGTCCTGAACGTGCGTACGGGTGAAGTACTGGCCATGACCAGTATGCCAGCTTTGAATCCGGATGACTGGAAGGGAAATATCAGCACCGAAAAAGCTGCTTACTATTTTCCCCAGGGAGATTATGATCCTATGAACCCCGGAGCCGCATTAAACCGGGCTATTCAGGCCAGTTATCCTCCCGGATCTACCTTTAAGCCGGTTACGGGTATGGCAGCCCTGGAATCGGGCAGCATGAACCCCATAGACCACTCGGTAAGCTGCGGAGGACGTTACTGGCTGGCACCCTATATTAAATGTACCGGAGTCCACGGCCAGGTGAATTACTACTCGGCTATGGCAGTTTCCTGCAATACCTATTTTCAGGAAATGGGACGCCGTGCCGGTAATGAAATGATAGTTCACATAGCCGAGCAGTTTGGGCTGGGGCAGAGGACAGGCGTTGATCTGCCTCACGAGATTTCCGGACTGCTGCCAACTTCCCAATGGAAAAAGGAATTAAACGGAATGTTGATCGACCGGAAGTATAACAAACTGCGCCAGGAGTTGGAAGAAAAGTATAACCGGCTGTTGAAGGAAGCAGCCAGCGAAGAGGAACGGGCTGAAATCGAAAAGCGCAAGAAAAACGAAAAAGCCCAGCTGGAGGCCCAGTACCAGATAGACTATAATTTTGAAACTACCTGGCAGCCTTTTGATACCTATAACATGTCCATTGGCCAGGGCTACAATGACTATACCGTAATGCAATTGGCCAACTACGCAGCTACTATTGCCAATGGCGGCTCTTTGATGGAACCCCATATATTGAAAAAGATAGTTTCCCCCAGCGGCAAAGTCCTCAAAGAAGTTAAACCCAAGGTGCGCCATCGGGTAGATGTGGATCCCAGGACCCTGGCTGAAACCAAGCGAGCCATGCTGGCGGTAACGGAACCGGGAGGAACTGCCTACTTTTTGTTTGCTCATTTTCCCGAGAACATAAAGGTAGGAGCCAAGACCGGTACTGCTCAGACGGGACGTCGGGGTGACGACCCATTAAAAGAATTCCATGGGGTGTTTATTGCCTTTGCCCCCTTTGATAACCCGGAAATTGCCTTTGCCGGAGTAGTGGAATATGGGTACAGCGGCGGAGGCTCAGCAGGACTGGTATGCCGGGATGTGTTTGAACATTACTTCGGTATAAAGGATCATTTGGCTGAGGATGCAACTGGTACCCAGAATCAGACCAATAGCAACCCTTCCCTTAATAGGGGAGTAAACACTCCTAATGAGAACGTGCTGGAGACACCGGTTGAGACCGGAACAGATATCCCAAACCCGGAAGGGACTGCCATAGAACAGTGGAATGAGGAACCCTTAAATGGAACAGCTATTCTGAATTATAACCCTCTGTAGCCTTCCGGATGCTAGTGTCGAATCAATCTGGCGAACCTTGAGAGATTTTTTTTGGGCTGCACGACGCAAAGAGAGGTATTTCATGAAAAATACTTCTCTTTTTTTGTTTTTCATCAAAGGTAAATTATGGAATAAATTGAATTAATAGGATGATACTCTTGTCGAGTTTACTCTGGATGCATATGAGAATGGAGGGCAAGGCTGTGTCTACTACCCTGAGAAAAGCCAACGGGGAGTTGTGGGTGGATCTAAGCGGGGAAAAGACCTTCAGTGCCATGAAAGAGAGTCTGGTAAAACAGCTTAACTCTCTGGATGATTACTTGCTGGGAACCCTGGTCAGCATCGATGTAGGCAGCAAGCAATTGACTGAAAAGCAGGTGCGGGAGATTGAAGACATACTCCTGGATCACGGACTGCACCTGAAGGGGTTTATGAACAGCAAAAGTAACAGCCGGGATACAGCCAACTCTGACAAGCCGGTTCTGGAGGGCATGCCGGAATATGCTGAAACCCTTTTATTGTGCCGCCACCTCCGTTCAGGCCAAAAAGTGTACAGCAATGGCAATCTAGTGATACTGGGAGACATCAATCCGGGGGCGGAGGTGGTAGCCAGAGGCAACATTCTGGTCATGGGATCCCTGCGCGGTATAGCCCATGCCGGTGCAGGCGGAGATACCAGCGCAGTTGTGGCTGCCTATCGTTTGAATCCCACGCAGATTAGGATTGCCAATCATATTACCCGTCCGCCTGATGGTGAGGTGGTGACCAATAGTGACCCGGAGGTAGCCCGTATTCGTGATGGCAAGGTGATAATTGAGAAGTTAAAAATATGATGGGAGGTAAACCATGAAGGGGAAAGTCATTGTAATAACATCTGGCAAGGGAGGGGTAGGAAAAACCACCACTACTGCCAATCTGGGTACTGCTTTAGCTATGATGGGGAACAAGGTTGTCCTGGTGGATACGGATATTGGCTTGCGAAATCTGGATGTAGTGATGGGCCTGGAAAACCGGATCGTATTCGATATTGTGGATGTGGTTAATGGACACTGCAAGTTAAAACAGGCTCTGATAAGGGACAAGCGTTTTGAAAGCTTGTATTTGCTGCCGGCAGCTCAAACCAAGGACAAAACCGCTGTGACCCCGCATCAGATGAAAAACTTAACCAATGAATTGCGCAAGGAATTTGATATTATTCTCGTGGACTGCCCCGCCGGTATCGAACAGGGATTCAGAAATGCTATTGCCGGTGCGGATGATGCTATTATAGTGGCAACCCCGGAAGTATCAGCGGTGCGGGATGCTGATCGCATTATTGGTTTATTGGAAGCAGCGGGATTGACCCGGGCACGCTTGATTATTAACCGGTTGCGTAAATCTATGGTTAAACGGGGAGACATGATGGATATTGATGATATAATTGACATCCTGTCTGTAGAGCTGCTGGGGGTGGTTCCGGAGGATGAAATGATTATAGTTTCTACTAACAAAGGGGAGCCGGCCGTTTTGGACAATAACTCCCGGGCTGGAGGCGCCTACCGGCGTATTGCCCGGAGGATCATGGGCGAGGAAGTACCTTTGTTTCAAGGAGATGAAGCCGGCAATTTGGTGGAACGTTTCAAGAAAATGATAAAACTGGCCCGGTAACAAAGGAGGAGAGATCTTTGTTTGATATAATCAGCAGAATTTTTAATCGAGAGACTATGTCCAGCAAAGACATCGCCAAGGAACGCCTGCGCCTGGTGCTGGTACATGACCGTAGCTCCAGCTCGCCGGAACTGCTTAACGCTTTGAAGGAAGACTTAATTCGAGTCATCAAAGAATACCTGGATATAGATGAGGATGCCCTGGTGGTAGATCTGGCCAATGAGGATGACTCCGTGGCCCTAATTGCCAGCATACCCGTACGAGGCTTTCGCCGGGCAGTTAACCAGTAACCCCCTCTTTTTCCCTCCTTGCTTTTTTAAGGAAGATACGGGGACGTTTAAATTGTCTTCTCCCTGGTGAGAAGGCAGCTTTAACGTCCCCGAATTTTTTTGCCGGGTATTTTCCCGGATCTTCCCGAATCTGCCTAAAGAAGTCAGGTAGACATCAGCGAACTGGTGTCGATATAATTAATGGGACAGGAGGAAGTTTGACTTTGAATGTAAAACGGCTCAAGTTCATAGATAAACCATTTCTCATAAGCTTATTTTTCATCATGGGCATTGGGCTGGTAGTATTGTCCAGCGCCAGTCAGAGCATCGCCGGGGATCCCTATTACTATGTGAAAAAACAAGCTGTCTTTGTGGGGATCGGTCTGGCAGCGGCTATGCTGATAATGCGCTATGATTACAGCCAGTTAAGGCGATACAGCATTATCCTGTACGGGCTTTCTATTTTTCTGCTGATAGCAGTGCTGGTAATGGGGGAAGAAGTACGTGGTACCACCGGCTGGATTAGCCTGGGTCCGCTGCCGGCGGTTCAGCCGGCTGAATTTACCAAGGTAATGCTGGCCATTACCTTTGCAGACTTTCTCAACAGTCGCAAAGGGATGCTCACCACTTTCAGCGAGATCTTACCCTGCTTTTTATATATGGGAGTACCCTTTCTGCTGATTTTAATGCAGCCAGATCTGGGTACGGCGCTGGTTTACATCGCCATGACCTTGGTAATGCTGTTTGTGGCTGGAGCTAATCCCCGTGTTCTGTGCGGTTTAATAGCTGCGGCAGCAGGTATGGTGGCCCTGGCGCTATTTCTGCACTTTCAGTTTGGTATGTGGTTACCTCTTGAGGATTACCAGATCAAACGGCTGACAGTTTTCGTTAACCCCTATGAAGATGGTCAGGGAGGCCGCGGGGCTGGATGGAATACCATTCAGTCTCTGATCGCCATAGGAGCCGGAGGACTGACCGGACAGGGTCTGTTTAAGGGCACCCAGGTACAGCTGAATTTTCTGCCCGAGCATCACACCGACTTTATTTATGCAGTTATCGGTGAGGAAATGGGCTTCATCGGCGCTGCCGCTGTTATCCTGCTGTATGCCATTCTGCTGCTGCGGGCTATCTATATCAGTTTTCAAGCCAAAGACTTGTTTGGGACCCTTCTGGTATCCGGTATTACTGCCATGTGGCTGTTTCATATCTTTGAGAACATTGGCATGTCCATCGGCATCATGCCTATAACCGGTATACCCTTGCCCTTCTTAAGCTATGGAGGCAGTTCCATGCTTACCAATCTGGTGGCGGTGGGATTGATCTTGAGCGTTAATATCAGAGGGCGCAAACTGGTTTTTTAACTATCTTGTCTGGCTATACTAAAAGCCAATTCTGAGCTTAAACGGAAGCGTGCTGTGGGACAGGTTGTTCCCCACAGCACGCTGCTTTGTCAATTAATTGTTAATTACTAGTTATTAAAGCGAGCCAGATTATTGGCCAAAATAGTACGGGCTTCTTCCACCATGGACTCAATCAGCTCCTTGCAGGTAGTCACTTCTTTTACCAGACCGATAGACTGACCCACCATCAGAGCAGCATCATCCACCTCACCGGTTTGCCAGGCAGTCTTGGCTTTTTGGCCGGACAGCAGGGGAACCAAGTCTGCCAAACTGGCTCCTTTGCTCTCCAGTTCCAATACCTGCTCGGCCAGTTTGTTCTTCAAGGCACGACCCTGGAGACCCACTGTTTTGCAGATGAGGGTAGTTTCATGCTCCTGGCGCTGGATGAGTTCTTCCCATACCCGGGGATGGACGGCGCATTCCTTGGTAGCGATGAAACGGGTAGCCATCAGCACACCCTCTGCCCCCAGTGCCAGAGCTGCCGCCAATCCGCGGCCATCGGCAATTCCGCCTGTAGCAATAACTGGTATGCTGACACTTTCCACAATGCGGGGCACCAGCACCATGGTGGTAACGTCATCATTGAGGGGATGTCCCCCTTCCTCGATACCTGCGGCAATAACAGCATCATAACCATATCTCTCTATGTTCTTGGCGTGACGAACTGCTCCCACCTTATGCATTACCTTTACACCGGCTTTATGCAGCATATCCAGGTATTTTACTGCCGGCCTGCCTGACACTTCTATTACTTCCACTTTTTCTTCCGCACATACCTTAAAGAAATCATCAAAAATCTCATCGGTGAAGCGCATGGAGGGCATGAGGGTAATATTTACGCCGATAGGCTTGCTGGTCAGTTCCCGGGCACGCTGGATAGCCTGGCGCAATTCCTCGCCGGTGTCGTAGTTGCAGGCAGTAATATTACCCAATCCTCCTGCATTGGAAATGGCGGCGCAAAGTTCGGGCGTAGCCAGCCACAGCATTCCTCCGCAGATGATCGGGTATTCGATACCAAACAATTCGGTTATTCGGGTTTTCATGGCAATACCCCCAGTGTTAAAGATTTGTTACTATTACAATATTACAATAATAAACTATTCAACACTAAAACTTTTTCTCCCTGCAGCCCTGTCATATTTTCCTCATTAACAAGATATACTTTACTGCCCGGTTCTTTCAAGTTTGTGCTCGCTGCAGCCGGGACAAGGGGTCAAAAAGATCACTGAGGTGATAGGGATGATAGGCAGTTTTCGCATACGCCTGCTGGCGGTGATCATAATCATTATGCTGGTGGGATTGTCCCTGCAGTCAGATCACAGCAGCCGCTACCTGGTAGAAGCGGTATTGAGCAATTATGTTCTGAAAGATTATGGAGTGGAAGAAAAACTGGCTCTGCTGATAAAGAACACCCGCAGCCGCATGACGGATAAAGAAGTGCCGGTTTTAGCCGACAGCCAGATGCAGACTCCCTGCAGCTACCTGACCGTAGCCCGGCGTTATGGGTGGAGCTGGAACGAAGACAGCCGTAAACAGGAATTTCACCCCGGGGTAACCCTGATAGTTAAGGAAAATACTCCGGTTCGCCCGGTTTTGTCTGGAGAAGTGGTGGAAGTATCCCGTAATGATGAGGGAAGAACCATACTGGTCAAACACGGGCAAAAGCTGTTCTCTTACTATCAGGGTTTGCAGGAAGTGCTGGTAAGGGAAAACCAGCAGGTGAATCAGAGCCAGATTTTGGGCAAGACCGGGAAAACCTTTTATTTTGAACTGCGCGACGAACATGGGCCCTTGGATCCGCAAAGTCTCTTTCCCTGATCATGAGATTGGGCAGGCTGGCTGGGGTAAGATTAAAGGTCCATCCGCTGCTGTTGCTTTTAGCCCTGGTATACGTGTGGCTGGGACTGGGGCTGGAAGTGCTGCTGGTTTTGACGGCTGTTCTGCTGCATGAACTGGCCCACCTAGTAGCGGCCCGCAGTTTGCAGGTAACCGTTGAAGAAGTAGAACTGCTGCCCTTTGGGGGGCAGGCTAAAGTTGAAGACTTTACCGGACTGGATCCAGAAAAGGAAACCATTATTGCCGTTACCGGACCAGCCTGCAGCTTAACCCTGGCGGCAGTTTTTTATTTTCTGACTCCCTACCTGTCCATGGCCAAAGCAGAATTCTTTACCACTGTAAACTTGTTCCTGGGATTGTTTAACCTGCTTCCTGTCCTCCCTCTGGATGGAGGCAGAATACTTCGAGCCCAGCTATCCCGGCGGCAGGGTTATAAAAAGGCTACTGCCAGAGTGGCCCGGTTGGGGCAGATAGCGGGCGCGGCTTTGATAATCTGGGGCATTTATGAGACTCTCAGCTGGTTGACAGGTTTAAATCTAATACTGGCTGGAATAATTTTATTCTGGTCAGCCCGGCGGGAGGGCCAGCTGCTGGCTTATTCCTTTATGCGCTACCTGGTCAACAAAAAAGGTGATCTGGCCAGACATGGCCACCTGCCCGCCCAGCAGTATGTCAGCAAGCCGGAGACCTTAGTGAAAACCATTCTGCAGGCCAGCAGTCCTACCTATTACCTGCTGGTGGTGGTTATCAGCGAGGATCACCAGGTGCAGGGCCTGGTCACTGAAGCGGAACTGATTGAATGCCTGTTTGAAAAAGGCCCCCTGGCAAAGATTAGTGATTGCTAGGATGAATAGGAGACTTGAATCATTGCTTGTGATGTCATACAATTAAACCAATGTTAAGGTAAAGGAATGCATTTATGTCCGAGGTTGTTCACAACTAACCGTAGTTTAATACGGTTGCAAACGGTACACTAAGTCCCTGCAGACAGGGACTGGTGGTGTATGGGTTTGCAGCAGAACAACAGCGGCAGGCATTCTTATCATTATGAATAAATAATGACAGGAACCGTGCATGGGCATGGTTTTTTTATTCCTGGTTTTCTGGCACCAGGGTGGATACCGGACTGAACAGCCGTTAGTTCTGCTGCAGTCCGGTTTTTTATTATTTACAGCGAGGTTAAGAGGGGAGAGATGTCACCTGTGGTGCAGGCTACGATGAAACGAAAAATCACTGTGCGTGTCATTGCTGTGAAAATGGCTCCCAATTGTGTCATTGCGAGCGCGCAGCGCGTGGCAATCTCTTGTCAATTAACGGTTTGATTTACAGATCGCCACGTCCCTTCGCTCCTCGCGATGACATATGCGGAACCCGTTTTTCAACAAGGCTTAAGGAGGATGAATAATGAATAATACCACCCTGGAACTGCTGGAGTTCCATAAGATCCTGGATGAAATAAAAACTTTTGCCCTTACGGAAACCGCCCGGAAGCTTTTGAGCCAGCTCAAACCTTCAGTTAATGAGCGGCAGATTCAAAACTGGATGGATGAGACTACCGAAGCCCGAAGCATGCTGGAGGCCAATTCCAGTGTTCCCTTGCCTCTTATGGAAAACATTCCTGAAGTTATGGCTAAACTGGGCAAGGGCTTTGTGCTGACTCCCCGGGAACTGGAGTCGTGCGGTAAGCTGCTGGAAGGGGTAAAACGAATGGTAAAATACATGGACACCATGCAGGCGGTGGCACCCCGTCTAGCTTCCTATGCTCATTCCATGTTTGTTTTGGATGACCTGTACAGCGAAATCACTGCTGCCATAGTAAATCAGGAGGTAGCAGACCGGGCCAGCAGCGAACTTTACCGGATCCGCAAGCGCATGGCCATGGTGGAGGAACGTATCCGGCAAAAGCTGCATGAAATATTAGCGATGTATACACTATGTATTAACAGATAGGTAGGAGTGGGAACATGCAAACGAAAGTAACTAAATGGGGAAATAGTCTTGGATTACGGATACCTCAATTGATAGCCGAACAAGCCGAAATAAGCGATGGGGTTGTTGTAGACATAAGCTTCAAAGATGAGCTCATCATAATACGTAAAAAGAAACTGTCCTTAGAAGAATTATTGGAAGGCATTACCCAGGATAATCTTCATCAGGAAATAGATCTTGGTTTGCCTATGGGGAGAGAACTATGGTAGCAGATTATATTCCCCAAAGGGAGGACGTTATTTGGCTGGATTTTAATCCGCAAGCCGGACATGAACAAGCGGGCAAAAGACCAGCCTTAGTTCTTTCTCCAAAAACATATAACCATAAAACTGGTCTATTACTTGCTTGTCCGATAACTTCAAAGATCAAAGGGTATCCTTTTGAAGTAGTGCTCAGTGAAGAACTGCCCGTGAAAGGCGCTATTCTGGCAGATCAAATTAAAAGTTTGGACTGGCAGGCAAGAGATGCCCAATTTGCATGCCAGGTATCAGAACCTATTCTGGCAGATGTAATAGAAAAAATTACACTTTTACTTGAACGCTAAAGTAAGTTTGCTCCTCTTACGGAGGGGTCAGACTCTTTTGGTATCCATAAACCAGACTGGTGTAAGCCAGACTGTTTACCAGGCGAGGCCATCCACGGCTTACCGTGGCCATGGCCTCAATGGCATTATCAGTGAAAATGGGATAATTAGCTCCTGTCAATTTCATATGGTGGTCAACATAGGCAGCAACTACGTTTTTGGTAAGCGGCTGCATCTTGTAACGCATAATGAGCCGTTGATTAAGAGGCTGCTGATGCGCAAGGGACAATTTGTTAAGAAGAGATGGCATTCCGCATAAAACCAGGATAAATGGGTTATTGGCATCCTTAGAAAAGTCGAAAATCAAGTGCAGCTCATTCAAGAAATCCGGAGTAGCTAGCTGCGGCTCATCCAGGATAATAAGGGGAGTAATCTTTTTCCCATAAAACAATTCCGTAATAGCCGATAAAGGAATAAAAGCAATATCTTGTGACTATTACTGAGTACTCATGGTGCCCCTTTTGGTATTGGTTCTTTTAAAATACTTAACAAACCAGTGCCACCGGCATTTCGCGAAAGTATGAGCTACGCTGAACAGAATCTTTATGCCCGTGCTAAACAACTGGTAGGAGATAAAGACCCTCGCCACCATGAGTTTACTGTTCAATTGAGAGCTTTCGACGCCGCCAAATCTGGAGCTCATTTGGGCGTCGCTGCTTTAGTGGCTTTATGTACATCAATGCTTAAGAAGAGCATTCGTGGGGGCCTTATCATAGTGGGGGAATTAAACTTGGGTGGTTCCATTGAACCGATCCATAACCCAGTTACAAGGCTTTCATCCTCCTGGGATGTATGCTCACTCCGTTCCATTGAACCGATCCATAACCCAGTTACCCTTGCTGAAATTGCTGTAGAGAAAGGTGCTACTTCTCTGTTAATGCCGGTTAATTGCAGGAGACAGTTGTTCGATCTGTCAGATGATATGGCAACCAAAATTGATATTCAGTTTTATCAAGATGCCAGAGATGCCTTGCTTAAGGCGATAGTGGATTAATATATATACTTGGAGATATTTGGTATGAACGTTCCTATTGATTTATCGCAATAATGTAGAGGTATGTGAGGCCTTCTGTAAATGGGTAAATACAGAGAGTTGTCAGTTAATCAGGCAAGTATTCGGTAATAATTGGTATCAACTGGCTCTTTCACAGGCTCAAGGTTTAGATGCCGAAACTTTGGAATCCTTTAATGGGTACTATCTTCCCTGTAGGCTCTATGAAGAAGGACACTGGCAATTAATTAACCAGGGTTTGCAGATTGTTGCTAAGAAAACTGGCAAAGCTAAGGTATTGCGCAATAAGCTCATGAATCTTAAACAGGAAAACCTTGCTCGAGGCTATGATCAGGCTTTGAAATGGTTATAATGAGTCGCTTTGCTTTAGTTGGTATTTTAGAGGATATTGAAGTTAAATCCTTGGAGGAGAGTAATAAGAATATTGATATACTTCTTACCATTGATAGCAAACCTCTTTATGCCGAAATATCTCGTATAGCAAAAAACCTTCGTCATCCTGATATGAAAGTAGGTACAATGTCTTCAACAGAGCAAATCATGCAGGTTACAAACAAAATCTTTAACAAAGTATGCGAGCAGCTATCTATTTGTCCAGGTCCTACTCTGCTAGTCATATGTTTACCCGATTTGGGAGCCAATGAGATTTCCACACGGTGGGCTTTGGAAGATAACCTGAAGAATTATCCAGATGTTGGAGCTATCATTGTCTATTGTAGATATCTATTCCGTTTTCTTTACTGGTATATAAACAACTCTGCTAAACCTACAAAACGACTAGATAATAGTCATATAAGTTATTTAGAAGGAATACTGGGGAAACCAACAATAGTATGATAAAGGAAGTGGATCTGGTAGGTATTAAAGTGCTGAACTCTAATAATCTTGCAACCTCACCCAGGTATAGAGACCCTAGATTTGAAAAATTTAGGGTCTTTTTATGCGCGGATATTGGATCGTCGGTCAGCAGGAAAATGTTCGGGAGAATACTCTACCGCTGATTTGCTTGAAGAGATAAGTAGTAACACAATACAGTACAAATGGTATACAGATGAAATTGCTGTGAAAATGGCTTTCGTATGTGTCATTGAAAGCCTCTGCAGGAGGTGGCAATCTCACACAAGAATTACGATTGATATTGAAAAGAGATCGCCACGCGCTGTGCGCTCGCGATGACACATGAAACAGCTTGCCTCGGATCGCCACGCGCTGTGCGCTCGCGATGACACATGAAACAGCTTGCCTCGGATCGCCACGTCGCTTTGCTCCTCGCGATGACACATGAGCAGAACTCATGTTATATAGATAAATACTTTAAGAAAACCTTGGGAAGCGAGGGCCAAGATTAACATCAGGGGTTTATGGTAATATATATAATACCGGTATTTAATGGCAGAAGCGGAGGAACAAGATGAAGGACAAGTTATTCCGGGAGATTTTGCCCCGGGTATCCAAGCCGATTCGCTACACTGGCAATGAACTGAATATTATCAAGAAGGACTGGGACAAGAGCCGGGTGAAAATGGTGTTTGCTTTCCCTGATGTATATGAAGTGGGTATGAGCCATATCGGCGGCCGGATACTGTACGGTTTGATAAATGAAACCACTGACCATGTACTGGAGCGTTGTTTTGCTCCCTGGCCGGATATGGAAAAAATAATGCGGGAAGAAGGTATTCCCCTTTATTCTCTGGAGTCATACCGCCCCCTGACTGATTTCGAGGTGGTGGGCTTTTCCCTGCAGTATGAACTGTCCGCTACCAATATTTTAAACATGCTGGATCTGGCTGGTATACCGGTTTTCAGCCACCAGCGTACTGACGAGCACCCTCTGATCTTGGGCGGCGGTCCGGTAGCTTTCAACCCGGAGCCCTTCAGCGACTTTTTTGATCTGTTTATGATCGGGGATGGGGAAGAAGCTTTGCCGGAGTTACTGGATGAAGTGGAGCGGGTGAGAAACCTGCCTCGTAAGGAAAAACTGCTCCGGCTGGCCCAAATGGAAGGGATTTATGTGCCTTCTTTGTATAAGGTAACTTACAATAGTGACGGCTGTTTGTCTTCCATGGAACCTGTCCATCCCGATGTACCCGGGCGGGTTCGCAAGAGAATCGTAGCTGATCTGGATACGGCTTACTATCCGGACAAGCCAATACTCCCCTATATGACTGTTGTCCATGACCGGGCGGTGCTGGAGGTTATGCGGGGATGCCAGCGGGGGTGCCGGTTCTGTCATGCAGGGATGGTATACCGGCCGGTAAGGGAAAGGAGTCTGGAAACCTTGCGGCGCCAGGCCCGGGCTCAGCTGGGAAATACCGGTTATGAGGAAATATCCCTGGCGTCCTTAAGCACTCTGGATTATACTGGAGTCCATCCCCTGGTCAAGGGCTTGGTGGAAGAACATGGGGCTCAGGGAGTGGGGGTGGCTCTGCCTTCCTTACGGGTGGATGCGTTTTCCATCGATTTGGCCAATGAGGTTCAGAAGGTGCGTAAAACCACTCTGACCCTGGCGCCCGAAGCAGGAACCCAGCGGCTGCGGGATGTCATCAATAAGAATGTCAGTGAACAGCAGCTGTTTGAAGCGGTGGAAGCCGCTTTTAAGTCGGGCTGGCTGTCAATAAAGCTTTACTTTATGATTGGGCTGCCCACCGAGACTGAAGAAGATCTGGACGGTATATTGAACTTGTTGCAGGAGGTCAAGCGCATCGGCGATCAATACTCGCCGCGCCCGGTGGAGGTCCGGGCCAGCATAGCCTGTTTTGTTCCTAAAGCCCATACTCCTTTTCAATGGCAGCCTCAGGACAGCATTGAGGTGTTGCAGCAGAAAATCAACTATATGACTCGTCGCCGGCGCAAAGGCATTAAACTCAGTTTTCATGACAGCCGGGTGAGCTACCTGGAAGGCCTGATAGCCCGGGGAGACCGGAGGCTGGGACAGGTAATATACAAAGCCTGGCAAAACGGGGCGGTTTTTGACGGCTGGTCTGAGTATTTTCACTTTGAATACTGGCAGAAAGCCCTGGCTGAAGCTGGGATCGATCCTGATTTTTATGTTACCCGGCCCCGTTCCTATGAGGAATTGCTTCCCTGGGATTTCATCGACAGCGGCATAAGCAAGGCCTTTCTGCGCCATGAAAATGAAAAAGCCCTGCGGGGCGAGACCACCCTGGACTGCCGCCTGGAGGATTGCACTGGCTGCGGAGTCTGCCCCAGCTTTGAAGTGGAAGTTGACCTGAGGGGGGAGATTGCTGGTGCGCATTAGAGCTGAGTACAGCATTGGCCCGGAACTGCGCTTTTTATCCAATCTGGACACCATGCATATGATGGAACGGGCTCTGCGGCGGGCTAAGATACCCTTTGCTCTCACCGAAGGGTTCAATCCCCATATCCGCTTGTCCATGGGTACGGTTTTGCCGGTGGGATTGTGGGGAAAAAAAGAGTATTTTGACTTGGAACTGGCCCAGGCCATGCCCCTTGATGAACTGCGGGATAAGCTGAACCAGGTGCTGCCGGCAGGTGCTCGCATTGAACAAGTCCGCCCCATTGATGATAACGCCCCATCCCTGATGAAGGCGGTCAACTGTGCAGCCTATGGCTTTCTTATCCGCATGCCGGAGGAGGATATCAGCAATATATGTCAAAATATTCTTAAGTCTGATAGCCTGCCGGTCAGAAGTCGAGGCAAAAAGAAGGGTGTTGACAAAGACCTTCGGAGAGGTATTTATAAACTGGACTTGCAGCCTAGTGATGAATGCTTTTGCCTCATGATCTGGGTGGGTACCGGGGAACCTCTCAATATCCGCTATGATGAACTCCTGGATCTTTTGCAGCAGCAAGGGGTTCCTTCTGAAGCCATACTCGATGTATTCCGGGAAGGCAATTATATCCGAGTAAACGAACGACTCTACAGTCCGTTGGAAGGGTAGATGCATGAACCGAGAAATAATTGCAGAAGTGTACCCCTGGGAATCCCGGGTAGCCATCGTGGAAGATGGCCGCCTGGTGGAAGTTTTCTGGGCGGACCAAAACGAAAATGTGGGCAAGATCTATAAAGGAAAGGTTAAGGATATAATCCCCGGCCTGTCCTGTGCCTTTGTGGATATAGGACTGGCCAAAAATGCATTTCTGTATGCCGGGGACATCGTGATACCGGGATTGAAAAAAAGCCGCAATATCTTTGATCTGGTAAAAACCGGACAGGATATTATGGTACAGGTGAAAAAAGAGGCTTTTTCCGAAAAGGGTGCCCGGGTTACCTGTGACCTGACCATTCCCGGTCATTTTGTAGTTTTGCTGGTCCATCAGAATGAGGTATCCATTTCCCGGAAGATTACCGGGGACAGCCGCCGGGAACACCTGCGCCGCCTGGTGGAGGCTCATAAGCCGGACGGGGTAGGGGTTATACTCCGGACTGCCTGCCTGGAGGCTGATGACCAGGAGATACTGGGAGAACTCCAGGAACTCCTGCATGTGTGGGAAGAAATACAGCGCCGCTTTGAAACCAGCAAAGCCCCCAGTTTGCTGTATGAAGATATTGATGTTTTGGAAAGAACCCTGCGGGATTACCTGGACAGCGATATCACCCGGGTAGTAATAAACAATGTTAAATTAAAGGAGCGTATCAACAGGTACATACGGGAGAAAAAGGGAGGGGCCCACTTTCGTGTCCAGTTTGAAGAAGGGGATTTATTTGAAAAATACGGTCTGGAAAAAGAGATTCGCCGGGCCCTGCGCCGCAAAGTCTGGCTCAAAAGCGGCGGCTATCTTATCTTTGATCAGACCGAAGCTATGACCGTTATTGATGTAAACAGCGGCAAATACACCGGTAAAGATGACTTTGAAGAAACCGTCTACAAGCTGAACATGGAAGCGGCGGTGGAGATACCCCGCCAGTTGCGCCTGCGCAGTATTGGCGGTATTATTCTAATTGATTTTATTGACATGAAAACCAAAGACAATCAGGAAGAAGTGGTGGCGGCTTTGCGGGCCGAACTGCAGAAGGACAAGGCCCATACCCGGATTATCGGGCTGACCGGGCTGGGCTTTTTGGAGATGACCCGCAAAAAGTCACGTTATGGAATATCGGAATTCTTTACCGACGAATGTGTTCACTGCAATGGCCGGGGGCGCACCTTAAACCTCTTTGCCCTGTCCTGTGAGGTCAAGCGCAAGCTGGCCAACCTGGGTTATCTTGAAAACCCGGAGATTACTTGTGAAGCCCACCCGGAACTGCTCCAGTATATTGAAAATGATGCCAAGAATTTGGAATATATAAAAAGGCGGACCGGCAAGGAAATTAAGCTGGTGGCCAACCCGGAATTGGCAATCCATGACTACCGCATCATTACCGAAGCCGGGCTCTGAGGTCCCGCTTGACTTTGCGGTCCCGAGTGTGATAACCTCTTATGGAGGTTGCACATTTTTGCAACCGCACAGTACAGGTTTTGCTAAATGGCCCGTTGGCCTACCTGGATACTGGCGAGTCTAAAAA